>Ga0247611_10004185_pt1 | contig 20287 bp, 19 predicted proteins | sample 177DNAGHGhighgp2_FD_192422 | JGI IMG/M metagenome (GOLD analysis project Ga0247611, IMG submission 192422) | Sheep rumen microbial communities from Palmerston North, Manawatu-Wanganui, New Zealand - 1770 DNA GHGhigh gp2 | ecosystem: Host-associated > Mammals > Digestive system > Stomach > Rumen...
TGGCTTCATCTTGGCGAAAAGTCCCGAAAAGCCGACTGCGCCAAAAATGCCAAAATCAGCGCCGGGGAGGGGAAAAACCTGCCGTTCCGCGCCGAAATCCCGTAAAAAAGCGCCGGAAGGCGGAAAAATCAGCCGTTCCGCGCCGAAATCCCCGAAAATGGCGCCGGAAAGGGAGAAAACCATTCGTTCCGCGCCGAAAACCCCAAATTCGACGCCGACGGACTAAAAAATTGATACTACTATGCGGGAAAATCCGCAGAGTAGTACCAACTTTCTAAACGCATCAGGCAGGAGACCCCTATCAGATTGCGCTGTCGACGGTCCAACTGAAGGCCCTGAGGCCGAGGTCCTCGAACTGGGTGTCCTTTTCGTGGAGCGCCTCGAGGAGGGCCGGTGCGACATTGTCCGGGACCATCGTAAGAATGGCGTGGTTCATGATAGGCCACGCGTGGGATCCGTAGTGGGGCTCGCCAAAGTAAGAGCCGCGGCCGCTGACCTCATCCCAGCGGGTGAAACCCCTCTGCTCAAAACTGTCGAGGATATCAATAATCTCTTCGTTGTATGCCTGGTTGTAGGCTATGAATACTGCTTTCATTATTTGGCGAGTTTTTTCTGTTGTCTTCTTTCCTGCCTTGTCGCGAACACGCAATAGATCGCAGGGATAAGTACGAGTGTTACGAGAGTTGAGATAGAAAGTCCCCAGCAAACTACTACACCGAGTCCCTTCCAGAGCTCGGCACCCTCGCCCAGGCCGATGGCCATCGGGAGCATACCTAGAACGGTCGTGAGGGTGGTCATGAGGATAGGACGCAGACGGCTCTTCGCAGCCATCGCAGATGCCTCAACTGCGCTGTATCCCCTCTCTCGCAAAAGGATAGTGTAGTCGATTAGAACGATACCGTTCTTCACCACTATACCCAGCAGAATGATGATACCGACAAGGCCCATCGCGCCGATCGGCGAGCCATTGACCAGCATTCCGATAGCTACGCCTACAAGGGCGAACGGAACCGAGAACATGATGACGAACGGCGAGACGAACGACTCGAACTGGGCCGCCATCACTATGTAAACAAGGATAATGATAAGGACGATAAGCACTATCATATCCTTAAAGAGATCCTGCTGATCTTCGTAGTCACCTGCGATTACAGTAGTAAGTTCTGCCGGTATCTCGGTCTGCGAAATCACCTGCTCGGTCTGGGCCACCGCTTCGCTGAGGGCGACTCCGTTGGCAACTATTCCGCTGACAGTAATCAGACGCTCGCGGTCCTTACGCTCGATAGTCGGCGGGACCTCCGTCTCCACCAGCGTGCCGAGCTCCTTCATCTTCACCGGCCTTCCCATCGCGTTCATAATGGTGATGTTCTCCATATCCTCGATCGAGCGGCGGAACTCGGGCGCATAGCGCACGCGGATGTTGTATTCCTCGCCGTCCTCACGGTAGTAGGAGGCCACCTGGCCGGACATGGCCGCGCTGAAAGCGGCGCCGGCGGTAGAGGAAGTCAGGCCGTTGAGGGCAAGCTTCGTACGATCGAAGTTGATCTGGTATTCGGGCGTGTACTCGTCGCGCGAGAGGCTGACCTGCACGAACGACGGCGACTCCATCATCCTGTCGCGGAGCTCGTGGGCAATGCGGTCGGTCTCATGGAAATCGTAGCCATAAACCTCCACGTCCACGGTCGCAGCGCCGCCCATTCCGCCGCCGCCCTCGAATACGAGCGCCTTGCGGATCTGGGGATAGCGGGCGAGGATGCCACGGATAACCGTAGCGATCTCGTCCGAGCTGCGCTTACGGGTGTCGACGGTACCTACGTTCAAGTTCATCGAGATGACGTGGGTTCCGTTGCTCTGCATGTTGGCGAAGGTATTGTCCGTATCCGCCTGGCCGTAAGTGATGTTGATGATCTGAAGCTCCGGAACGGCGGCGACTATCTCGTCGTAGATGCTGCTTGCCAGCTCGGCCGTCGTCGTCTGGGCAGTTCCTACCGGCAGGAAGATATTGGCCCTGATTCGGCCTTCGTCCGTCTTCGGGAAGTACTCGGTCTTCATCCTCGGGACATAGATAGCCGTCACTACGACAAAGATTGCGAATGCGCTGAGGATCACCACCTTACGGTGTGTCGTACACCACTTTATAACCCTTCCGTAGCCTGCCGAAATCTTATCGAGCAGCCTGTTGAACGGAACGTAGAAGATATCGTAGAGCTTGCCGCTGCGCTTTCCCGAACGGAGGAAGCTGCTGCAAAGCATCGGGACAAGGGTAAGAGCTGCGGTAGTCGAAACTATCATAATGATACTTACGATCCAGCCCAGCTGCTTGAACATCACTCCCGTGAAGCCCTTCATCATAGTAAGGGGCAGGAACACGCAGAGCATCGTAAGGGTTGAAGCGATAACCGAAATCGAAACCTCGCCGGTCGCATGGACGGCCGCTTCCTTCGGCTTCTCTCCCCTGTCAAGGTGTGTCGTGATATTTTCCAGGACAACTATAGCGTCGTCCACTACCATTCCGATCGCAATCGAAAGCGCGGACATCGAAACAATGTTCAGCGTATTTCCTGTCGCAAACAGGTACACGATCGAGGCGAGCAGAGCCACCGGAATCGAAAGGACGATTATAAACGTCGCTCTCCAGCGTCCGAGGAAGAAGAAGACGACCAGCATAACAACCAGGAAGGTGATGATGATGGTGTCGCGCAGCGTCTTGATCGTATTGATGATGTTGGTCGAGCTGTCCACTACCGTCTCAATCTTGATATCGGAAGGCAGGTTCTTCTCGATCTTCACGAGCTGCTTCTTTACGTTTCTGATAACGTCGACTGTATTTGCGCCGCTCTGCTTCTGGATGATTATACGGGCGCTGCGTCGGCCGTTGGTGTAGGATTCCTGTTCGCGCTCCTGACTGCCGTCGCGAAGGGTCGCAACATCTCGCAGATACACCACCTTGCCGCCCTGGTTGCTGACGACGATGTCAAGCATTTCCTGCGGCGATGTAAACTCTTTCTGTACACGGAGGGTGTAGGTATCGGAGCCCACATCGATGTTGCCCGAAGGGATATTGCGGTTTTCTGCAGCTATTATCTGGGCGATGGCGCTGACAGTAAGTCCGTATGCCTGAAGCTTGTTGGGGTCGCAGTAGACCTGGATCTCACGGGTCGGGGCACCGGCCACAGAGATGGTTCCGACTCCGGTCACACGGGCCAGCGGGGTCGCCAGCCTGTCGTCGAGGATCTTGTCCAGGCCGGGCAGCGACTCGTCTGCCGTGGCCGAAAGGATCATAATAGGCATATCGTCCGCGCTGAACTTGAATATGGTCGGCAGGCTCGCCCCATCGGGGAGGACAGAGCTGACCATATCAAGCTTGTCGCGGACGTTGTTGGTAGCCTCTTCGATATCCGTTCCATAGTTGAACGTCAGAGTCAGCAGACTGATGTTCTCCTTGGAATTCGAGTTGAGTTCCTTCAGGTCTGACACGCCGTTCAGGGCGTTTTCCAGGACCTTGGTTAGGTTGTTTTCGATATCTTCCGCGCTGGCGCCGGGATAGGAAGACATCACCATGATGGTGTTGCTCTCGAATTCCGGGAACTGCGCGATGCTGGTCTTCAGCAGCGAATAGACGCCGAAGATCACGAACACGACAAACACGAGGGCCGTCGTGACCGGTTTATTGACTGCGCTGCGGTAGATGCTCATTACTGAATAACGTTGACTTTGGTGCCGCTGCGCAGAGCGCCATGGCCGCTGATTACTATCGTTTCGCCTTCCTCGAGGCCGCTAAGGACTTCGTAATTGCCGCCGAGATGGCGTCCGAGCTCGATAACCCTTACGCTGACGGTATTGTCTTCCTCAAGCACGAACACCGTCTTAACCCCGGAGCCCTGCTGCTTTACGATCGAGTAGTCAGGGATGAGGATGCGGTTGGCGCTGCCGAAGATGACCCTGGCGTTGCCGTACATACCCGGGCGGAGCTCACGCGAAGCGTTGGGGATGTTGATTTCTGCTGTAACCGTATGTGTTGCGGGATCGATGGTAGGATGAATGAGGGCTACCTGGCCGGAAAAGGTCTTGCCGGGAAGGGCCTCGGTAACTATCTCAGCCTTCACGCCCTTCTTAAGGAGCGAGTAGTCTTTCTCGGAAATGGAGACAAGGGCCTTGAGGGGGTTGATCTGCTGGACCATGAAAATCGGGGAGGCCATCGCATACATATCACCCTGGTCATAGTTACGGGCGGTGACGACTCCGTCGAGCGGGCTCTTGAGAATGGTGTTTTCCTTCAGGTTCTGGTAGGCGCTCTTCCTGACTTTGTAGTTAAGCTCTACGGCCTCGAAGTCTGATTTCGAGACTCCGCCCTTCTCATAGAGGGCTTTTGTGCGAGTATATTCGCTTTCTGCATTCTTTAACTGGAGTTCGGCCTGGTCGAGGTTGGTGCGCTCCATCTCTGCGAGGACCTGGCCCTTGCGGACGTTGTCGCCGATCTCAGCCTTGATGCTGACGATACGGCCAGCTGTCTGAGGAGCTATGTTGTTGACGGCGTAGGCCTGGAGAGTCACAGAATAGGTATTGTCTACCGAGACTTTCTGGTTAGCGGTAACCGTTGTTTTTACGTTGGGGATGACTTCCTTCACCTCAGTTGTCGCCTGCTTGCGGGGACCGCAGGAAAGGAGGGTGATAGTTGATGCTGCGAGGAGCAGCGCTGCTGACTTTATATTCATTGTTATTTCTTGTTTTCTTCGAGGAAATCGTTGCCGAGGGTGCCTTCGAGGCTGGCCTTTGCCGAAAGGTAATTGAAGATGGACTGACCGGCGGTAAGCTGGGCCTGGGTAAGGGCCAGCTGGGCGTCGTTGAGGTCTGTGAGGGTGCTTCCGCCTATCTCGTAGGAGGCGAGAGTAATGTCGTAGGACTTGCGGGAAGCCTCGAGGGCCGCGTCCGCAGCGTCGAAGCTGCGCATAGCGGTTTCCATCGTGTTGAGGCTCTGACGGATAGCTATCCTGAGGCGCCTTTCGGTCTCGAGTTTCTGGATATCCAACTCTTCTGCCTGCAGTTTCGCGGTCTTGATCTGATGATAGCGCTGACCGCCGGCGAAGATAGGGATGTTGAGCGTAAGACCTACAAATGAGTAAGGTGTCCAGTTGTAGTTCGAGAAGTCGAAGTCGTTGGCCATCGCGCTGTACTGGTAGGTAAAGCCTACGGCAAGACTCGGGAGATTGGCGTACTTGCTGGTCTTTATTGCGGATGCGACCTGGGAGGCCTGGAGCTCAAGCTGGCGCATAGTACTGTTGTTCTCGAGGCTGAGTTCGTTCTCACCGTACAGAACAGTCATCTCCTCGGCATAGTCGTGGAGCTCGCCTTTAGTGTCTATCTTAAGGTCAAGGTCGACTCCCATCACGGCCTTCAGCTGCCAGAGCGCAAGATCGACCGCATTCTCGGAATCGTACATATTCGGGATTGCGTTTGCGAGGGTAGTAAGCGCGCGGGCAAGTTCGAGGTCGGAAGCTTTCTGGGCTTCGTGTCTCATCTTGATCTTCTCGCTGTTTGCGAGGGCGTTTTCGTAGACTTCTTTATATGCTTTGGCCGCTTCTTTTGCGAAGAGTACCTGATAATAGGCCTGTTTTACCTGAGTTACCATTTCGAGACGGCTGCTGCGGGCCTTTTCGACCGCAAGCTCGACGTCGTTTCCGCTGAGCTTGAGGGATTCCCAGAGCTGGAAGTTGATAAGCGGCATCGAGGCGCTTAGCCCGGCAGAGAACGAATTCCAACGGCCGACTTCGATTCCTTTCTTCGATCCGCCGGAACTGCTCGAACTGGAGCCGCTGCCAGAACCGGAGCCAGAGCCGCTGCCGGAGCCGGCGCCTGCGCCTGCGCCAGCACCTGCGCCGCCCATTATGCTGGACATATCGAAGTCCATGTACATAACCTGCTTTTCGATAGTTCTCTGGAACGAAGCGGAACCGTCTACCTTAGGGAAGAGGGCGGCATAAGAGCCTTTCTTCGCATATTGCGCCCTTTCAATCTCCTTGTCCGCTACCTTTACGGATATGTTTTCGCTGAGCGCTATCTGCAGCGCCTGTTCGAGGGTAATCTCAGTAGGCTTCTGCTCCGCCTGGACGGTATCTACCTGCGGGGCGGCCAGAGCCATCATACTAATCAAAACGATCATAATACACTAATAAATCGCGCGCTTCGCTACAATTATTGTGCCTGCGGGCAGGCGCGAAGCGGCCCAAAGATAAGGAGATTTTACTTATATTTGCATTTCAAAGTGATTTGATATGCTAGATTTACTCGCAATACATTGGAACATCGACCCGGTGCTTATTCATCTGGGCCCCCTTCAGATCAGATGGTACTCCCTTCTGTTCGTATCAGGATTCATCTACGGCATCTATATCCTTCGCAATTTCTACCGCCGTGAGGGAGTGAGCGAACAAATCCTCGATCCGCTTCTTTACTCGATGCTTATCGCAGTTATCGTAGGCGCCCGCCTCGGCCACTGCCTCTTCTATGATCCCGCTTACTATTTCGGGACATGGCAGGGTTTCGGCGAGGTCTTCATGCCCTGGAAGGGCGGCCTCGCAAGCCACGGCGGAGCGATCGGTATCATCCTCGCAATGTGGTGGTATACAAACAAATACGGCAAGAAAGAGGGCTTCGATCTCCTCTGGATTCTGGATAAGCTCGTGATCATCATCTGCTTTGCCGGCGCCTGCATCCGTATCGGTAATTTCTTCAATTCCGAGATCTACGGATACCATACTACCCTTCCCTGGGGAGTTATTTTCGAGCGCTCGGGAGATCCGCTTCCGAAACACCCCACGATGCTCTATGAGGCTATCAGCTACATAATCCTCGGACTGGTTCTTCTCTTCCTCTACAATAAGAAGAACGACAAGATGTTCCGCGGAGAGTACCTCGGCATCTTCCTTACTTTCTGTTTTGGAAGCCGCTTCCTGCTTGAGTTTACAAAAGCTCCTTCAGTCACCCTCTTCCACATCGGAGACGTAGTGATCAATATGGGCCATATGCTCAGCATTCCGTTCATCATCGCCGGTATCGTAATCTGGATACTGAGCGTACGCAGCGGAAAGCCCTCAAAGATTATCCGCGAGACTCCGAAACCTACCAAGAAGGAGCCTACACACTACGCGAAACCGCTGAATTAATAGCTTTAATCATAAACGTACCCTCTGCCTGCGGACAGGGGGTACGATTTTTTTACCCGGTTGTTAACATTTTTTGCTTATTTTCGTCTTATAGGGGAAAAGCTACTAAAAAATGAAAAAACGCATCCTGCTTACTCTTATTATTTTTGCCTTTGTGACGGGCATTGCTTCCGCCGCTTCTCCGCTTACCCGGGCTCGATTGAAATCATTTATCAAGGATTGCCGCGACTATGAAGAGGTAGAGGTACTCCATCTTGGCGGATTGGCTACCGGAGCGCTTAAAGGCTTCATTTCAATCGCAGGGGCAGACGATCCCGGCATAAAGGAATTCAGAAAGGTCAGCCGCTGGGTAAATGGAATGTCTATCCTGGAATATGAAGACTGCCCCGCCTCGGTACGTGAAGAAATTACGAGTAAGATAAATCGCCTGCTCAAGGGCTCCGAATTACTGATGGAAGCCAGCGACGATGGAGAGCGACTGAGTATATACGGCGATTACGACGAAAAGAAAAATATCGTAAAAGACGTCATTCTTTATTCTCCAGACAATTGTTCCCTGATCTGTTTCTTTGGTAAGATTCCGATGGAGAGCGTTCAAGAATTGGCAAAATGACCTCGGAGCAGTTCAATAGCAGTTACCTGTCGCTTGCCCCTACCCTCTACAAGGTGGCATTCTACATCCTTGAGTCCGAAGAGGAAGCCAGGGACGCAGTTCAGGACGCCTTCGTAAAACTGTGGAACGATCGCGAGACGCTGGGCGATGTAAACTCTCCGAAAGCCTACGCCATCAGGCTGGTAAAGAACCTGTGTATAGACAGGATAAGGCGTCAGCGGCTCGAGTTCCCCGAGGAACTCCCGGAGCGCGTCTCGCCTGAAGGGCAGGACGATGAAATCGACCAGAAAGAGCGCCTCAACATGGTAATGGAGGCGATCAAGTCCCTGCCCGACCGGCAACGGGAGATACTCTGGCTCAGGACGGTTGAGAACCTCTCCTATGATGAGATCTCTGAACGTCTTGGGATGACACCCTTAACCCTGCGCGTTTTGCTTTCGCGGGCGCGCTCCAAAATCAAATTGAAGGTATGAAAAAGATAACGGAAATAGAGAATATGGACTGGGAGGCTCTGGAAAAGGCCGCCGAGTCTGGTCCGGCAAAGGTCCCTGAAGACCTGGAGGCGGGCATCAAGGCAGCAATCCTGGCCAGCGAAACGCTGAAGCCGAAGGCTACGCCGCGCCGTCTTCCCGCCGCCGCATTCTATGGCTTTGCCTTTGCCGCAGCGATTACCGCTCTGGTGGTAGTCGGAGTGAACCGCATCAATTCCCCGCGGGATACCTTCGATGATCCTTACCTCGCCTATGCCGAAGTACAGAAAACCTTCAGGCAGATTTCAGATAAAATGAACCCAGGGCTGGAGCTCGCCTCGGAAGCCCGCGCGACCGCTGAGAAACCGGCGGAAATCCTCAAAAAAATCAACAAATAATGAAAAAGATATTAATGGTTGCGGCTTTGATGATAGCGTCGGTCGCAATGTTTGCCCAGAGCGGCAGAAGCATCTATCAGAAATATTCGGACCGCGAAAACGTAAGCGCCGTATTCATCTCGTCCGCCATGTTCAGGATGATCGGCAGTATTCCCGACATTCAGGTTGAACAAGACAGCATCAACCTGACTCCTATCATCAAGTCGCTTAAGGGATTATACATCCTGGAAACGTCAAATCCCGATATCCGCGAGAGCATCGTCGGCGACGTCAACAGTTTCGTTGAATCTTCCAAATACGAACTGCTGATGGAGGCAAAAGACTCCGGAGATATCGTAAGGATCTACACTGTAGGAGACGACCGGACAGTGGAGAGTTTCGTGATGCTGGCCTGCGAGCCCGACGAAATTACTTTCATCTGCATCGACGGCAAGATGGCGCGCGACGATCTCGACGCCGCTCTTGCCGAAGCGATGCGTTAAACAAATAATACACTAATTACTAAGGGCGGAATAATCAAATCCGTCGAACTCGGCCCGGCCGCTTCGGCAGTACGGGCCGATTGTTATTCCGGTAAAGCCGCCAGCCATCTCAGTGCTTAAGAGTTTGGAGTCGACTCGCGCGATCTCCCGGCCGTCGAGCAGGAATTCATAGTGGTCTCCCCAGGCCCGGACGTCCAGCCTGGCCTCGCCGGCCTTGAGAGGGACCACCGCCTCTTCGTGGAGCAGGCTATGGAGCCTGACCCGGACCACGGCCTCGGGGGTCCTTCCCCTGCGCACGAAAAACTCCACATGGCCGGCATCCGACTGATAAAGCGCGATTCCGGCCTCCCCCTCGCCGATGAGCCTGACGGTCGAGCCGAACTGGCAGTCGGAATCCTGCTGGCGCATCAGCAGGGCCGTAGGGTGCCAACCGCCCCAATCGAAGCCCTCGCCGTTGCCCTTCAGGGTCAGGACACCTGCGTGGGCGCTGTAATTATCGGCAATCGGGTGCTGGATGTGCATCCACTGCGGGCCGATAGCGGAAAAGTCTTCGTGGAAGCGAGCGGGCTGAGGCGCCTTCGGCTGGGCCGGCATGCGGACTTTCATCCGCTCTGCGACCGGCTTGCCGCCATTGACCACGGGCCACCCTTTTTCCCAGCTCACGGGGGCGAGGAAGGTCTCACGGCCGAGGTGGTGATAATCGCCGCCATAGCGCCTGTAAGCCAGGAATACCGTCCACCACGAACCGTCGGACGCCTGGAAAAAGTCGGCATGGCCGGTGCCCTGGATGTTGCTGTCCTGCGCGGCCAGCGAACAGTGAGCAAATATAGGATTGGCGGGATTCGCCTCGTACGGGCCGTAGATGTTGCGGCTGCGGGCAACCGTAAGTTTGTGGGCAAGCTCGGTCCCTCCCTCCGAAATCAGGAGGTAGTACCAACCGTCGCGCTTGTAGATATGCGGGCCCTCCGGGAAACGGCCGCCCGTGCCCCGCCAGAGCGCTTTCCCGGGGCTGAGGGTTGCTCCGGTCGCAGGGTCTATCTCGCAGAGGGTGATGATCGAGTTGGGGTTCGAGACCATGTAGCACTTCCCGTCTTCGAAGTACAGCGACGGGTCGATGCCCTGCTGCTCGAGCCAGACAGGCTCGCTCCAGGGGCCGGCCGGGTTGGTTGCCGTGACCATAAAATTGCCTCCGTTGCCGACATTGGTCGTGATCATGTAGAAGGTGCCGTCGTGGTAACGGATGGTAGGCGCGTAGATTCCGAGCCACACGCTCGACTGCTCGAGGGGCAGCTGCGAGGGCCTGTCGAGAACGTTGCCTATCTGCTCCCAGTTCTGGAGGTCGCGGCTATGATAAACCGGCACTCCGGGGAAATAATGGAAGGTTGAATTGACTATGTAGTAGTCTTCGCCTACCGCCACCACCGAGGGATCAGGGTGGAAGCCGGGGATTATTGGATTCTGGAGCTGAACTTCTACTCCGGCAGGAGCCTTTTCTGTGTTGGTGCAGGCTGCTACCAGTACAGGAAGGATCAAAAGCGCTGCTAAAATGTGGTTCTTCATACTGCAAATATAATAAAAAACGCCCCCGGTCTTCAAGGCCAGGGGCGTGTATTAAAGACACTCGATCAAGTCGGGTGTGAGAATTATTTGCGGATAGCTGCGATGCCGGGGAGTTCCTTACCCTCGAGAGCCTCGAGCATGGCACCGCCACCGGTACTGACGTAGCTGACCTTCTTTGCAAAGCCCATCCGGGTAACAGCTGCAACGGAGTCGCCGCCGCCGACGAGGGTGTAAGCGCCCTTCTCGGTAGCCTCTGCGAGGTCGCGGGCGATCTCAAGGGTTCCGTTTGCGAACTTGTCGATCTCGAATACTCCGACAGGACCGTTCCAGAGGATGGTCTTGCTGCCGAGGATGACATCCTTCCACTGCTTGAGAGACTCTGCGCCGGTGTCGACACCCTCCCAACCGTCGGGGATGTTCATAGCGTCTACTGTATCGACGTTTGCGTCTGCGGAGAAAGCGTCAGCGATAACGGTCTGGAAAGAGAGCCATACCTTTACGCCCTTCTCCTTTGCTTTGGCGAGGATCTCGAGTGCGTTGGGCATCAGGTCGTCTTCATGGAGCGAGTTACCGATCTTTCCTCCCTGGGCCTTGATGAAGGTGTAGCTCATACCGCCGCCGATGATGAGGTTATCTACCTTGTCGAGCATGTTCTCGAGAACTGCGAGCTTAGAGGAGACCTTAGATCCGCCGATAATTGCGGTGAAGGGGTGCTGAGCGTTCTTAAGGACGTTGTCGATAGCCTTGATCTCGCCTTCCATCAGGTAACCGAACATCTTGTCGTTGGGGAAATAGTCAGCGATAAGAGCGGTAGAGGCGTGGGCGCGGTGGGCTGTTCCGAAAGCGTCGTTGATGTAGCAGTCTGCATATGATGCGAGGGTCTTCACGAAGCCCTTCTGGGACTCCTTGACTGCGGCCTTTGCGGCTTTCTTCTCCTCATCGGAGACATCCTCTGCGAGTCCGCGGGGCTTGCCTTCTTCCTCTGCGTAGAAGCGGAGGTTTTCCAGAAGGAGGACCTCACCTGCCTTGAGGGCGTCTGCCTGGGCCTTGGCTTTCTGGCAGTCGTCTGCGAACTGTACGGGAACTCCGAGAAGCTCGCTTACGCGGCCGATGATATGTTTGAGGGAGAACTTGGCGTCTACTCCCTTCGGACGGCCGAGGTGGGACATGATGATGAGGGCACCGCCTCCGGCGAGAACTTTCTTAAGGGTAGGGATGGCGGCACGGATACGGGTGTCGTCGGTGATTTCGAACTTTTCGTTCAGCGGAACATTGAAGTCAACACGGACGATGGCTTTCTTGCCAGCGAAATCATAGGAATCGATAAACTGTTGCATATGCTATAGAAATGTTTGAATTTTCAAATCCTTCAAAGGTAGCAATTTTTTCAATATCTTTGCAGAGATATGACTGAGTATCCTTCAAAGAATTGGCGTGATTACGAACTTATCGACTGCGGCGACGGCGAAAAGCTGGAGCGCTTCGGAAAGTACACCATGATCCGTCCTGAGCCTAAGGCTATCTGGGCGAAGACCCTCTCAGACGCGGAGTGGCAGAAGCTCGCCCACACACACTTCACCCCCGGCGCCGGGTTCGGAAAGGCCGGAAAGGAAGACAGCGGAACATGGAACCGCCTCAGGAAGATGGAGGATCAGTGGCATATCGTCTACCCCGGCCTTCAGAAGGGGTTGGAGTTCGACCTGAGGCTCGGGCTGACTTCCTTCAAACATGTCGGCGTTTTCCCTGAGCAGGCCCCGAACTGGGAGTTCATCTACTCCCACGCAAAACCCGGCACGAAGGTCCTCAACCTGTTCGCCTACACAGGCGCGGCGAGTCTCGCAGCCAAGGCGGCGGGCGCAGACGTGACACACCTGGACTCCGTCCGTCAGGTGGTCACCTGGGCCCGCGGCAATATGGAGACGAGCGGCCTGGACGGAATCCGCTGGATAGTAGAAGACGCGATGAAGTTCGCAAAGCGCGAAGCGAAGCGCGGAAACAAATATTCCGGCATCATCCTCGATCCTCCGGCATATGGCCATGGTCCCGACGGGGAGCGCTGGAAGTTGGACGACTGCCTCTTCGGGCTGCTTCAGAATGTAGCCCAGATCCTCGAGCCGAAAGACAGCTGGATGGTCCTGAATCTCTATTCCAACGGCTACAGCGCCCTTCTGGGAGAGACGGTCGTAAGGGAGGCGTTCAAACTGAAAGGAGATTATACGCTCGAGAGCGGGGAACTCGCCCTGCGTGACCGCTTCGGCAAAGATCTCCCGCTCTCGATAGTGGTAAGGCTGACCCGTTAGTTTTCCTCGGGCTGCGCAGTGCCCAGTATTTCTTTGATACTGGAATCGATAGAGGCAGACAGTTCAGCGTTTCCTCCCTTCTTCACCTCATCCTCCAGATAATAGAGGTACTGCAGCGAAGTCTCGAAATCGTCTTTTGCCCACTCATAAAAATCGTAGTAGAACAAAGCGGCATCCAGCATCTCGGAAGAAAGCCTCCGGGCAAGATCGTCTGCTTTCTCTTTCTGGCCGTACTTATAGTACTGTGAGATGATGTCTATTACAATGTAATCATTGGCGACAAAGCCGATCGGGATACTCTCCAGAGGGAGCTGGCGGGTTGCCTCCATTCCCTTGTCCAGAAGTTCAACAGCTTCGGCGGTAAAACCGTTTCTGGCCATAGCCTTGGCCGATGTAGCGAAGAGCTGACGTATAGACATCACGCCCAGATGGGTGTAGTAGTTCTGATAATCCACGAACCATCCGTCTGCAGACAGCGCATCGAAATGGTAAACGTTCTTAAGCTTGTAGTACAGACCGTCGAGATCTACTTTACCGGTATTCAGGGTGGTTACTTTGTTGCGGATAGGAACCAGCTTGTAGGAGAAGCCTTCGTAGAAGAGATAATCCTTGATGCCGATATTGATATCGCCGCCCTGATTGAGCATATTGATGGGCCTGGACCAGTCGTAGCCGGAAAGTAGGTCGAGCATGAAGAGCTCGGGCTTTGTAAGATAATCCTTTCCCTTAGGGATCGTAAGGGTGATGGTCTCGGGGATCTCGTCTTTGTATTCTGCAGGGAGGATACCATACTTGAGGACATTCTCCTTATTGACCGGAACCACTATCTTACGTGAAGGAATATAGTCCACCTTCCTTCCGCTGGAAAGAGATACTTTCAGCTGAGGATGACGGAACACCGCCATCACATCTTCTATCATCATTTCTCCTCCGCGGTTATCGACTATAGGAACATATTCGTTGGTTCCATACAGGTACTGCGACTGCGGGACCTCAAGCGGCAGCGGAGCCGACTCGTTGCAGGCGTACTTCATCTGATCTATGTACCAGTCTGTACCGAGCAGCGAGGTATTCAGGATGCGGACATCCGTACGGATGCTCTCCACTTCCTGGGCATACCACAGCGGGAAGGTATCGTTGTCTCCATGGGTGATAAGGAAACCGTTCGGGCCTACTGAATTGAGGTAGTTTGCCGCGAGCTCGACGGCAGTGCGCCTGTTCGAGCGGTCATGGTCGTCCCAGTTCTGGGCGCCCATGATCGCGGGCACAAACAGGCAGGCTGCCGTCACTCCAGCGGCAACCACCGTCTGTCCCTTACCCTTCAGGGCCTCATCTACCCACTGATAGATCGCAGCCACCGCGAGGCCTATCCAGACACTGAAGAAATAGAACGAGCCCGCGTAGGCATAGTCGCGCTCGCGGACCTGATAAGGCGGCTGATTCAGATACAGAACTATCGCGATACCGGTCATGAAGAACATCAGGAAAGTCAGCCAGCATCCCCTCTTGTCGCGGCCGAACTGGAAACACAGTCCGAGAAGACCGAGAAGCAGAGGCAGGAAATAGTAGTGGTTCTTTCCCTTATTCCCGGCAAGGACTTCAGGGGCATGGCTCTGATCGCCAAGGCGGGCCCTGTCGATAAAGCCGATACCGCTCTCCCAGTTTCCGTGGAAAATGTTTCCGGGAGTCGGGGAGTGGATATCATTCTGGCGACCGACGAAGTTCCACATAAAGTAGCGCCAGTACATCCAGTTCATCTGATAATCGAAGAAGTATGCGAGGTTGGCCCCCATGGAAGGCTTACGGTGCTCGGAACCGGCCAGCTTCCGGCCTTTTCCGCCGGTATAAACCTCATAGAAGTCTTCGAACTTTCCGTCCGGAGAGCTGCTCCACATTCGAGGGAAGAGCATCTTGCCGGAAGACTTGTACTGCGCATCTACAGGACCATCTACCTTCTTATACTTTCCGTCCAGAGGAGCCCAGTACTTGGTAGTCTTGAGATCATACGGAGCATCGTAATACTGACCGTAGATCAGCGGGGTCTTACCGTACTGCTCGCGGCTGAGGTAGCGCACTAGGGTAAAGGCGTTGTCCGGCTGATATTCGTTTGTAGGGGTCTTCGCGGCGCTGCGGATAATATCGACCGTAAAGATCGAGAAACCGATTACGATTACCGTGAAAGACAGTAAAACGGTATTCCAGAATACCTTTCCGGCCTGCTTTGTCTTGAATATTCCCCAGAAACAGAGGGCCAGAAGGACTATCATAAAGAACGCCGCTCCGGTATTGTAGCCCAATCCGAGGACATTGACAAAGAACAGATCGAAATAGGCCGCCAGCTTAGGAAGCCAGGGAATAATCAGGAAGAGGATGAGTGCCAGGATAACGACTCCGACAAGGAATATCTTCACATACTGCCAGAAGGTATAATCGTCTTTCTGGCGGAAATAGTACATGAACACTATCGCGGGAATCGCGAGCAGGTTCAGAAGGTGTATTCCTATACTGAGTCCCATCAGGAAGGCGATCAGGACTATCCAGCGGTTGGAATAGGGCTCGTCTGCGCAGTCGTACCACTTTGTCATCGCCCAGAAAACGAGGGCGGTGAAGAGGCTGGACATAGCATAAACTTCTCCCTCAACAGCCGAGAACCAGAAGGTATCGGAGAAGCAATAAGCCAGGGCTCCGACAAGACCGCTTCCCAGTATCGCGATTGCCTGTCCAAGACTGTACGAGCCATCCTCAGAAGGCTTCAAGATACGCTTGACCAGCCACACTATCGTAAGATAGAGGAAGAAAATCGTAAGGGCCGAGCAGATGGCGCTGAGCGCATTTACGAGAATCGCTGCATGCGAGGCGTCGCCAAATAGGGTAGCGATACGGGCGAAAAGCTGGAAAACGGGGTTTCCCGGGGGATGTCCCACTTCCAGTTTGTATGACGATGCGATGAATTCGCCGCAGTCCCAGAAAGAGGCGGACGGCTCTATAGTAAGAAGATAAGTCACGGCAGAAACGACAAACGCCAAGGCCGCGGCTATCCTATTGAAAAGATTAAACTGTTTGCTGTCCATAGGACCGCAAATATAACGATTTTGGTTGTATCTTTGCAAGGAAAGCGCGGAAACTGCTCTTATGGTCCAGGACTTCCCAAACGGTAAACTTTGGATGTCGGACGAGCCCCTCGAGGCCATCGCCCGGGAGGCTTCATGGGCCCAGGACCCCGTCCACTCCGTTATCGCGATTGCCTCCATCGTCCTTCTCATCGTGTTCATGCGCGACTACTTCATCCTCTGGACTCCGATCATGCGCTGCCTGCTAAGGGCGAAGGCAAACGTGGAGATGGAACACAGCATCCAGCTTGCGCGAACAAGGAATCGCGCCGCGCTTCTGATGCTGCTCCCGATGTGGCTCATCGCCGAGCGCTTCAGCCTTATCAGCGAACAGATGTGGCTCTCGCTGGCGATTATGGTCGCGTACCTTATCCTCAAGCGCCTGATGGCCGAGATAATCCTGCCCCGGAGAATTCCGGGCGAGGTCAGGCTGGCGGTCCGAAGGGCTCTGTATACCTACGGGATAGTGCTCGCTTTCGTGATGATAGCGACCGTGGGCCTATGGCTGCTTATAGACTGGGATCCGGCGGCGATGACCTGGGTTTTCGCCGGCGAAGCAGGTGCCACTCTTTTACTTTCGATGATAAGAGAAGAAGAAATTTTGTCTGCCTGCTGTCGACCTTTTGCGAGTTTTTTGTATCTTTGCGGGCTCGAAGTGGTTCCGGCAGCCGCGCTTGCCGCCGCCGCTGTCGCAGTAGCATAGATATATGAAAAAGATACTCATCTCCCAGAATACTCCTTCGAATCTCACTCCATACACAACGCTTGAGGAAAAACATGGAGTGAAACTCGACTTTTTCCCTTTCTTCAAGATTGAGCCCCTGAGTTCTATGGAATTCAGGACCCAGAGAGTGAACATCGCGGATTATACTGCCGTAGTATTCTCGTCGCGCTTTGCGATTGATGCCTATTTCAAGCTGTCTGAAGAACTCAGGTTCAAAGTCCCTGAGACAATGAAATACTTCTGCTCTACAGAGCTTGTAGCAATGTATCTTCAGAAACACATCGTATACCGCAAAAGGAAAATATTCTACGGAGACGGTTCTGTAGAGTCTATTCTCTCGCTCATAACCGGCAAACATGCAGGCGAGAAATTCCTGATGACCGCAGCTGAATCCGCCAACGCCCAGAACGCAATCGCGCTGTTCAAGGAAGCCGGCCTGGATGTAACTGCAGCGAATTTCGTTAAGTCAGTTCCTCAGGACCTTCGCAGCATCGACCTCCACTCCTACGACGTGGTGGTTCTCTACAATAAAGCAGATGTAGATTCTATCTTCGCCAGCTATCCAGACTTCAAGCAGGATGGTCTGAAGATAGTCTCGTATGGTAAGGGAGTGGTGAAAGCCATCCTCGACGCCGGTCTCTCTATCGAGCTTCAGGCCCCGACCCCTCAGGCTCCTTCCGTGGCGAAAGCCCTCGATCTGTATCTTTCAGAAGACAACAAATAAGCGATGGATGCCTCGCTGCCCAAGGCCGAAAGGCTGAGCGGAAAAACTACTCTCTCCCGCCTTCTGGACGGAGGGAGGTGGGGAGCGACGCCTAACCTCAAGTATTGTTGGCTCGCCGGCGAGGGAGATCTGAACCGCCTTCTTGTAAGCGTTCCTAAAAAGCTTTTCAAGAGAGCGGTAAAGCGTAATCTTCTGAAACGCAGGCTTCGCGAGAGCTATCGGCTTCAGAAATCTTTATTGAGCGGGACCGGTGTGGATGTAATGATTACCTACAACTCTACGGAAGTTCTTCCCTTCGAAGTAATCTATGCCGAAGTAGGAGAAATCCTCGGTAAAATCTCTTCGAAATTATGAGCTTCTGGGAAGTAGTAAAGAAGGTGCTCGCAGCGCCTTTTATTCTTTTGATAAAGTTCTATCAGGTCTGCATCTCCCCTCTTAAGGGAGGCCCGACCTGCCGCTTTACTCCGACCTGTTCCCAGTATGCCCTGGAGGCTTTCAAAAAGTACGGGCCGTTCAAGGGCGGCTGGCTGGCTCTGAGGCGAATTCTCAGATGTCACCCCTGGGGCGGCAGCGGGTACGACCCCGTGCCGTAATTTTTATTATATTTGCGTCTAATGAGCAATATCCGAAACTTCTGTATCATCGCCCACATCGACCACGGCAAATCAACCCTGGCCGACCGCCTTCTCGAACTTACGCAGACCCTCTCGGCCCGCGATATGGAGAATCAGGTGCTCGACGATATGGACCTGGAGCGCGAAAAAGGCATCACTATCAAGAGCCACGCAATCCAGATGGAATACCTCTATAAGGGAGAGCGCTACAAGCTCAACCTTATCGACACTCCCGGCCACGTAGACTTTTCCTACGAAGTCTCTCGCTCGATAGCCTCTTGCGAGGGCGCGCTGCTGGTAGTAGACGCTACCCAGGGCGTACAGGCCCAGACCATCTCGAACCTCTATATGGCAATAGACCATGGTCTCGAGATTATCCCGGTAGTCAACAAAATAGATATGGACTCCGCCCAGGTAGACATCGTTACAGACGAGGTCTGCGACCTGCTCGGCTGCCAGCCGGAAGACGTATATAAGATTTCGGCGCGCACGGGCGAGGGCGTCTCCCCGATACTCGACGCTATCGTCGAGAAGATTCCGGGGCCGGCCGGAGACCCTTCAGCGCCGCTCCAGGCCCTTATTTTCGACTCTGTCTTCAACCCTTTCCGCGGCGTTATCGCCTACTTCAAGATCGAAAACGGCTCGCTCGCCAAAGGCGACAAGGTGAAGTTCTTCGCCACCGGAATGGAGTACGATGTAGAGGAGGTGGGTTGCCTGAAGATGAAACTCGTCCCGACCGCACGGGTAGAAGCCGGCGATGTTGGCTATGTCATCACCGGAATCAAGAGCGCCGTCGAGGTGAAGGTCGGCGATACGATTACCCACGTCGTGGAGCCGTGCAGCGAAGCGATTGCCGGATTCGAGGAAGTCAAGCCCATGGTCTTCGCGGGCATGTACCCGGTCCAGGCCGATAAATTCGAGGAACTGCGCGCCGTGCTCGAGAAGTTCAAGCTCAACGACGCATCGTTCTTCTATGAGCCCGAGAGCTCGCTCGCGCTGGGATCCGGTTTCCGCTGCGGCTTCCTTGGGCTACTCCATCTCGAAATCGTCCAGGAACGCCTGTTCCGCGAGTTCGACATGGACGTAATCACTACCGTCCCTAACGTCTCATACAACGTCTACACTACCCAGGGCGAGGTAATTACAGTCCACAACCCTTCGGGCATGCCTGCCCCGACACTTATCGACCACATCGAGGAACCGTATATCCGCGCACAGATAATCTCGAAGACCGAGTTCTTCGGACCGATCATGAAGCTGTGTCTGGATCGCCGCGGAACTCTTATCAGCCAGCACTATATCACGGCCGATCGTATCGAACTCAACTACGACCTGCCGCTTTCCGAGATCGTGTTCGACTTCTACGACAAGCTGAAGACCATCTCGAAGGGCTACGCATCATTCGACTATCACCTCACGGACTTCCGCCCTGCGCGCCTTGTCCGCCTCGATATCCTTCTCAACGGCGAACCGGCAGATGCGCTCTCGACCCTTATCCACGAAGACAACGCCTACACTTTCGGGCGCAGGATGTGCGAAAAGCTGAAGGAGCTTATCCCCCGCCAGCAGTTCGACATCCCCATCCAGGCCGCTATCGGAGCGAAGATCATCGCCCGCGAGACGGTAAAGCAGGTCCGTAAAGACGTTACCGCGAAGTGTTACGGCGGAGATGTTACCCGTAAGAGAAAACTGCTCGAGAAGCAGAAGGAAGGAAAGAAACGTATGCGTCAGATCGGTACCGTCCAGGTACCTCAGTCCGCTTTTATGGCTGTTCTTAAACTCGATTCATAATGCTTGGGAATATAGGTACAGGTGAAATAATCATCATCGCACTGGTCGTTCTGCTGCTTTTCGGCGGGAAGAAGATTCCCGAGCTGATGAAGAGCATCGGAAAGGGCGTAAAACAGTTCCGCGAGGGGATTAAGGATATAAAAGACGATCTGGATGTCTAAGGGCGAGATGACTTTCTGGGACCATCTGGAGGTGTTGAGGTGGTCAATTCTAAGGACGCTCGGAGCGCTCCTTATTTTGTTCATCGCCGCTTTTGCCCTGATGCCCAGTCTGTTCGACTCCGTCATCCTTGCGCCTACTACCGGGGATTTCTTCGTCTATAAATGGCTTGGAGGGCT
>Ga0247611_10004186_pt1 | contig 20286 bp, 22 predicted proteins | sample 177DNAGHGhighgp2_FD_192422 | JGI IMG/M metagenome (GOLD analysis project Ga0247611, IMG submission 192422) | Sheep rumen microbial communities from Palmerston North, Manawatu-Wanganui, New Zealand - 1770 DNA GHGhigh gp2 | ecosystem: Host-associated > Mammals > Digestive system > Stomach > Rumen...
GTTTTAATTATGCTTAAATTTAAGAAAATTAATGATAAAAACTAGTAAAATTGTTAGTTTAAAATAAAAAAAGAAACATTTTATAAAGTTTTGTATAAGAAATACTTGACTTTATTATGAGAGGAGAATAGTGAATGGATTCTCATGTATATCTTACAAGGAGTGATTTACTTGATTATGAGAAAGCTTCTAAGAAGGCAATGATTTATTTAATTAATTTATTGAATATTTATTGTAAGGATAAGTCTTTTGGCTGGATGATGGCTGATAGGATTAAGTCTTTGGAAAGTATAAATAATAAGATTTCTAAAAAAATAGTTGAAAAGGGTGCTGAATTTGATCCACGATTGGATTTGCTTGATATAGCCGGTTTAAGGGTTGTTTTTTGCGATAAGAGTAATATTTATCCTTTTATAGAGGATTTAGATAACAAGATTCATAATTGGAGTTCTGAGGAGTTTATTAGTGAGTTTGAAAAATCTAAACTTTCTATAGACAATTATAGTGTTTCTAATTTGTATGATTTTGTTGATACTTTGGCTAGGTCTTGGGATAGAGTAATAATTGTTAAGGATTATATTAAGTATCAGAAGGAAAGTGGATATCAAAGTTTACATGTTATTATAAATGTTCCTATCCAAACAAGGGATAATGATAATAATTCTATTACTAGGTATTGTCCTGTGGAAATTCAGTTTAGAAATTTTACTCAGCATTTATATAATGAATGTGAACATGATTTTTATAAAGGAAGAAGAAATGATTTTACTTTATTTAAAAATATTTTTGATGAATGTAAGAAGTTTTTATTTGATGTTTCTCGGAACGATATTGAAAAAATGCTTTCTTGTGATAAGCAATATTTAATAATAAGAAAATATTAAATAGGAATTTTCCTATTTTTTGTATATTAAGTGAGGTGATTTGATGGGGTATTTAAAGGTTATTAAGACAGCTGTTTTTGTTTTTCCTATACTTTGTATTTTTTTGTCACTTCCTTTTTTAATATATCATTATAGGAAGTATGGCTCTATTTCTTTTTTTAGATTTTTACTTATTTTTTCGTTTTTCTTTTATTTATTATGTGCTTATTTTTTGGTTATTTTACCTTTACCTCCTATAAGTCGTGTTTTAAATTATACACGTGCTTATTATAACTTGAAACCATTTTTTGTTGTTCCTGAAATTATTTCTTCTGGTGAATTTAATATCATTGATCCTGATACTTATGTTTTTTTACTTAATCAAAAATATATTGAACCTTTATTCAATATATTAATGACTATTCCATTTGGTATTTATTTGAGATATTATTTTAAATGTGGTTTTTTTAAGTGCTTATTATTAAGTTTTATGTTATCTTTATTTTTTGAGTTGACTCAGTTATCTGGTTTGTATTTTATTTATCCTAGACCATATAGGCTTTTTGATGTTAATGATTTAATTAATAATACTAGCGGTGGTGTTATTGGATTTTTGATTACTCCTTTGTTTTCTATTTTTTTACCTAGTCGTGAGGTTATTGATTCTAATGATTATTTAAAGGGTAGTTTTGTTAGTGTAGGACGAATGTGTGTTAGTGTTTTTATTGATTATTTTTTTATAGGTCTTGTTAGTATGATTTTATTTAATTTTATTAGGTTTAAGTATGCTTGCTTTTTATATTTATTTATTAATTTTGTTTGTTTTGTTATTATTCCTATTATTACATCTGGGTATACTTTTGGTAAATGGATTTTAAAATTCAGAAATGTTTCTGATTCTTTTGATGGGCATGTTTCTTTTTTTAGGTATTTTGTTAGGTGGCTTTTTGTTCATGGTTTTATTTTAAATGGTTTAATTATTTTAATTGTTGTTAATAATAGGTTTTTTAATGTTTCTTTTTATGTATGGATTATTTATGGTATAATTTTGTTTTTGTTTTTTGTTTCTTGTTTTAATTCTTTAATTATTTCAAAGGATTTATTTATTAATAGATTTTTAAAAATTAATAGTGAAAGTGTTATAGGTATTGATGATGAGGTTTAAGAAGGTTTATATAGAAATTTGTAATGGGTGCAATTTAAGGTGTAGTTTTTGTATTGGTAATAGTAGAAAAGTTAGGTTTATGAGTGTTTTTGAGTTTTCTACTATTTTGAACAAAATTAGTGGTTATACAAAATAATTATATTTTCATATTTTAGGTGAACCTTTATTACATCCTAATATTATTGATTTTATTAGTTTAGCTAATGAGAAAGGTTTTTTTGTTAATATTACTACTAATGGTTATTTGATTGATAAGTTAAAGGGTGTTGAAGGTATTAGACAATTGAATATTTCTTTACATAGTTTTAATCCCATTAATGGTGTTAGTGTTAATGATTATTTAAATAATATTTTTTCTGTTATTGATAATTTTAGTAATACTTTTGTTTCTTTACGTTTTTGGGTTGGTGTTAATGATGATATTTTGAATGGGATACTTAGGCATTATAATATTGATTCTTTGCCTCTTGATTTTGATAAGTTTAAGGTTTCTGGTAATGTGTTTTTAAGTAAGTCTCATGAGTTTATATGGCCTGATTTGAATAATAATTATTATAGTAGAATAGGGAAGTGCTACGGCTTAATTCACCATATTGGGATTTTATCTGATGGCAGTGTTGTTCCTTGTTGTTTAGATAGTAAGGGTATTATTAATTTAGGTAATATTTTTTCTGATTCTTTTGATGAAATTTTAAGTAGCGATAGAGTTAATAATATGATTAATGGGTTTAGGTGTGGTAAGAAGTGCGAGGAGTTATGTTGTCACTGTGGTTTTTTAGATAAGTAAAAAGAAGGTTTTATCCTTCTTTTTCGTTTAATTCTTTTTGTGTTATATATTTATATTTTATCATTGAGTCTATTACTTGTTGTTGTCTTTTTTTAGCGAGGTCTTCATGTTCTGTAAGTGAATATGCTGATGGTGCATTTGGTATTCCTGCTAGTATTGTTGCTTCATTAAATGTTAGTTCGTTTGGTGTTTTATTAAAGTAACCAATAGATGCATCTCCAATTCCGTAGTATCCGTTTCCATAGTATATTGTATTTAGATATAGTTCTAATATTTCGTCTTTTTTTAAGTATTCTTCTAGGTATGATACTATAAATACTTCAGCAAATTTTCTTGTGAATGTTTTTTCTTGCGAAAAATACATGTTTTTTGCTAGTTGTTGTGTTATTGAACTTCCACCTGTTACTAGTTCTTTTTGTTTTATGTTTGTGAATACTGCTTTTGTTGTTGATATTAGGTCTATTCCTTTATGTTCATAGAATCTATGATCTTCTACTGCTATTACAGCATCTATTAAATCTTGTGATATGTTATTTAATTCTGTATAGTTTTCTGTATTTTTAATTTCTTTTATCTTATTTTCTATAGGTGTTTTTGTAATTGCTTCTTTGTACATTTTGTATCCATTGTATCCAATTATTGTAATTATCATTAGTAGCATTAGAAAGATAAAAGAGAATAATTTTTTTAATATTTTCATAATACCTCCAAAATTATTATAAACTATTTTATATTTTTTATCAACTTCTTTATTTTTTTTTAATTATGTTATATAATGTATGTGGAGGGATAATATGGCAAAGAGTGGAAATGCTTCTAAAAAAGTAACTGGTGTTGCTAAAAAACAATTAGATGGTTTTAAAGAGTTTATTGCAAAGGGAAATGTTATTGATCTTGCTGTCGGTGTTATTATCGGTGGTGCTTTCGGTAAGATTGTATCTTCTCTTGTTGATGATATTTTAATGCCTCTAATTGGAATTTTAATAGGTGGTGTTGATTTTACATCTTTATCTGTTAAGATTGGTGATGCTGTTGTTACTTATGGTAACTTCATTCAAAATGTTATTGATTTTTTAATTATTGCTGGTTGTGTTTATGTTATGATTAATGCTATAAACAAGATTACTAGCAAGGTTAAGAAGGAAGAAGAAAAGAAAGAAGAAGCTAAGAAATCTGATGAAGTAGCTTTATTAGAAGAAATCAGAGATTTATTAAAGAAGCAAAAATAAGACAAGTTTTACAACTTGTCTTTTTCTATTTTAAAAACATTGCCGCAAATGTTGAAAATACCATTATTATAAGCATTATGTATGCCATTATTTTTTGTACTTTTTTATTCATTAGTGTCACCTCATATATTATTATAATATAATTTTTTTCTTTTTGGAATATTTATTTATTTTTTTAATATTATTTATTAGGTGATTATATGGACAAGTTAAAGGGGCTGTTTAAGGTTAATAAAAGTGTCTTTGTTTTTTTATTTGTTTTAATGGTTATTGGTGTTACTTTTGGGAGTCTTTTACCTTTGTTTTTAAGCACTGATGATAAGGTTTTGGTTAGTAATTATTTGTCTGATTTTTTTGCTCAAGTTGGTTCTAATATTGATTATTTTTCTGTTTTTAAAAATAGTATTTTAGGTAATAGTGTATTTTTTTTGTTTATTTGGCTTCTTGGCATTAGTGCGATTGGTATACCTTTTATTTTGTTTTTATTTTTTTATAAGTGTTTTATTTTTGGCTTTTCAATTTCGGCTATTATTATTAATTATGGTTTTAAGGGTATTTTGTTTAGTTTAGTTTATATTTTTCCTCATCAGGTTATTAATATTTTTTGTTATTTGATTATTACAAGTTATAGTTTGATTTTTTCTATTAGATTAATTGGTTTGATTTTTAAAAAGTCTGAGTTTAGTGTTAAAGTTTTTTTTAATAGGTATTTAAAAATTTTAGTTGTTTGTTTTGCTGTTTTTATTTTAAGTTCATTATATGAATCTTTTATTTGTACTAATATTCTTAAATGGGTTTATAATTTGCTAGGGTTATGATTTACTTATTGTGGAATTGATGTTATAATGGCTTTAGGTGATTTTTATGAAGGTCGTTGTAGGTATGTCTGGTGGAGTAGATAGTAGTGTTGCTGCTATTCTTTTAAAAAGACAAGGATATGAAGTTATCGGTTTATTTATGAGAAATTGGGATGCTATGGTTAATAATGATGTTAACGGTAATCCTACTTTAGGTAATAATATTTGCCCTCAAGAACAGGATTATAATGATGCTTTGGCTGTTTGTGAGAAAATAGGTATTCCACTTCATCGTGTTGATTTTGTTCGTGAGTATTGGGATTATGTTTTTACTTATTTTTTGGATGAGTTAAAAAAGGGGCGTACGCCTAATCCTGATATTATGTGTAATAAGTATATTAAGTTTGATATGTTTGCTCGTAAGGCTATGGAATTAGGTGCTGATTATATTGCTACTGGTCATTATGCAAGAATTAAGGACGGTAAATTATTACGTGGGGTTGATAGTAATAAAGATCAAAGTTATTTTCTATCTCAAGTAAGTCGTGAACAACTTTCTAATGTTTTATTTCCTGTTGGCGAAATGGAAAAACCTGAGGTAAGAAAAATTGCTTCTGAATATGGTTTAATTACTGCTACTAAGAAGGATTCTACTGGTATCTGTTTTATTGGTGAACGTAATTTTAAGAATTTTTTGACTAATTATTTACCTAATACTCCTGGTGATGTTATTAATATTGAAACTATGGAACGCGTTGGTACTCATGTTGGTTTAATGTATTATACTATTGGTCAGAGACGTGGTTTAAATATTGGCGGTAATGATAGTCGTATGTTTGTTGTTGGTAAAGATTTAAATAAGAATGTTTTATATGTGGCGTTATCTAATACTGATTATTTAATAAGTGATAGTGCGGTTATTGACACTATTAATTGGATTAGTGATGTTAAACCTAGTGAGTGTACTGTAAAGTTTAGATATCGTCAAGTTGATAATCCTGTTAGTGTAGAATATGTAAATGATAATCTTATTATTGTTAATTATCCTCAAGGTGTAAAGTCTGTTACTCCTGGTCAAGCATGTGTATTTTATCTTGGTGAAGAGTGTTTAGGCGGAGGTATTATTAAAGAAGTTAGAAAAAGCAATAAAAAGTTGTGGTATTTGTAATAATACTTGACATTTTTATGTAAAGTGGTAAAATTATAGTAGGAGGTTTTATCATGATGGACAAATTGAATGATATACTACGCGAAGCAGGTGTTTCTAAGGTAAAATTGTCAAAATATTTAGGCGTTTCTCGTCAAATGATATATAATTATTTAGAGGTTGAAGATATTAATAAATGGCCTAAGGATAAGAGAGTAATGTTGCTTAATTTATTAGGTATTAAAAACGCTAACGATATTCATAAAATTAAGGTTGATACTGATTATATTTCTGAATTAGATGCTAGGCTAAATTCTATTATAATGGTTAAGAATGGTACTAGTAAAGAAGATAAGAATTCTATTTACGATGGCTTGGGAAAAAGACAAAGGGAACTTTTAAAGAATATCGTTGATGTCGTAAAGGAAAATCTAGAAGATCCAAAAAATGATGTTGGATATAATTCTATGAATTATCTTTACAATTTTTTACAGGCAATGAATACTTCCCCTGAACTTAAGTATATGTTAGCATATGTTTCAAAAGAAACTTGTTTTGAAGAACCTTCTAGGTTTGTATTTGATGATGATGAACAATTTGTTTTTGAAAGTATTATGTTTACAGCTATGACTCTTTACAATAATGGTGGTACTTCTAAGTCTAAGTTGACAGAAGCTCATAATAGGTTTGTAAAGAAGATTGAAAGGAAAAAAGAAGAAAAGTTAGGTCGAACAATGGAACTTACTCGTATTAGATTACAGGCTATGCAAGAATTAGGGTATAGTGAAGTTAATGAAGAGAATGTTGCTGAAATAAGTGCTAAAATGGCTGAGATTGAGACTAGAAAAGTTGGTGTTTAAGTAGGGAAGGGGAGTCTTCTCTTTTCTATTTTAGAAAGGAATTTTATGAAATTATTAAATTATTGTGAATTGAATAAATGTATTTCTCAAAATAAATGTAATTTAAATGGTGAGATATTAGATTATTTGGAGTCTTTATTAAATTATGATATTTCTATCTTAGATAAGGGTATGAATGATTCTTTTATAAGTGATTATTTATGTCAATTAGATTTTTTTAGGGATTTAGTTTTATATAATTTATATAAGGGTTCTATTGATTTGTTTGATACTTGTAAAAAAGATTATACTTGTTTTTGTGAGACTATGGATAAATTTAATATTGATTATGTAAAAAATAATGTTCATTATAATATTTATTCTTTGAATTATCATAATGATTTGCCTAATATTGAATTGTATTCAAATAGTAACAAGATTTCTTGTAATAATATTGATGATAATGTTTTAAAGTATGTTGAGGATGATATGATCATTTGTAGTGAGAAAGAAAGAATCCTTGATAGATTCTTGCATAATAATAATTTAAGTTTATCTGATTTTGATGATTTAAAGGATGTTAAAGTTAAAAAATATCCGTATGCGAATATTTATATTAAATAAATAGTAGGGGAATAGTGTGGTAACTCCCCTATTTATTTTTTTGATTTTTGTCTAGTAGAGTGTACAGTTATAGTATATTTATATTTTTTTATTGATTTATTACATGTAGATAATATATAATTTGTATATGAATAAGATTTAATTGATTTATGTATAATAATTATGTATAGATAAATAATTTTAATTAAATGTTTTTAGTTTTTTATTTTAAATAATTTGATTAAAACATTTTAAGTTTATAATAATATTATGTGTTGTTAATTTATTTTTATGAATTGTATTTTGAAATTTTTATTTAAATGTACAATTAATCACTTGTATTTTGAAATTTATAAAATGTGTATAATGTATATTATGTTAACTTCTATGTTTTGAAAAAATATGGTATATATGTTTTTTATTACCAACTATATTTCTATTATATTGGTTAATAATATTATTGGGTGATAAAAATGAGTAAGAAAAGTAAACAAATGAATAAGAAAAACGCTACTAGCAAGACTAATGCAAGAAATAATATGAATGCTAATAACGTAAATAATTCAAATGATTATAACTCATGCAGTAATAACTCAAATTATAATTGCAGATAGTTATTTATGACCTATAGGAGAAATGTTTAATTTCTTCTATTTTTTATTTAAATATTAAGTGATTTATTGTCATAAATAGTATTCCTATTATTAGAAATAAGTATGTTTTTGTTTTATTTTTATATTTCAATGATGTTGGTAAGAGTTCGTAGAATGATATTTGAATCATTATTCCTGCTACTAAGGACATTAATATACCCATTATATTATTGTTTATTATTTTACTTAAAAATAGGTATGCGAGAAGTGCTCCTAGTGGCTCTGATAGGGCAGAGGTAAGTGTATACATTAGTGCTTTTCCCCTACTCTTTGTTCCATAATAAATTGGTAGTGCGATACTTATTCCTTCTGGTATGTTATGGAGCGCTATTGCGATTGTTAGTGATAATCCTAGTTTGTAATTGTTTTCGGTTGATAGGTATGTTGCTATACCTTCTGGTATATTGTGTAGTATTATTGCTATCATTGATATTAATCCAATTTTGTATAACTCCCCTTCTCTATTTTTGTTTATGTATTTATCTATTGTCATTGATAGTATTATTCCAGTTATTATAAATATTGATGTTATTATTATTGCAGGTAGTATTTTAAATGTTTTATGTAGGTAGTTTATTCCTTCTGGTATTAGATCTATTATTGATACTGTAATCATTACTCCAGCAGCAAATGATAAAGCCGATATTATTATTTTATTTGTCTTATTTTTAGTAAATATTGGTATTGTTCCTATTAGTGTTGATAATCCTGCTAGTGTTGTTAGTATAAAGGCTTTTACATTCATATAATCACCATTTAATTATATGAAAAAAAAGACTTATTAAGTCTTATTTATTTTGTACTAATTATAATCTGTTTATATTAAATGCATAATCATAACTAATTGATTTAAAAAAATCTGTTTCTTTGAATGCTTGTTCTTGATGTGAAAAATTAACTATATCTGTCGAAGTGAAATTTTTAAAATATTCTTTTATAAATTTGATTGTTTTTATTTCTTCTTCTGAGAATACATTTTTATCTGGTTTTTCTATACTTTTAATGTTATGATATTCAAATTCGTTTTTGAAGTTTATGTTATATTCTATTTTATTATTTTTTGTACATTCATTAATTATTTTTTCATAATCATCTGGTACAGGCCCAAAATTTATTTTCGCATATTCTAGTCCTGTTATCGATGATCCTGTATTTTTATAATGTATGAAGTCTGCATAGAACATTTCTTTTAGTAATTTTGTTTTTTGTATGCATCCATTTGCAAGATATAAAATCATATTTATTATTTTTTCTTTATTTAGTTTTGTATAGCCATTATATTCTGTTGGAATGAATTCATCATTTTTATATAATTGTTTTGTATTGTTTTTTATGATTGGCGCTATTTTATTTTCTATTTTCGTATATTCTTTTTCAGAAAAATGTGTTTTGTTTGCATCAATTAGTGTTTTTATAGTTTCTGGTTTTGCCAATAGACTTTTTATAATGATTAAATAATTATCATTTGGTATTGAATCTCCTTTTTCATAGCTAATTAATGTTTTTTTTGCACATCCAATAATTTTTGAAAACATTTCCTGTGACAGATTATATTTGTTTCTTAATTCAATAATTTTTTCTTTTTGTATTCCAAATTTTTTATTGTATATATCTATTGCTTTACGTCCTGCTTCATTATCTAAATCCTTATCATATACTAGATTATTACATTCTTTACAAAATCTTCTTTTTGATATAAAGATTATTTCTTCACCTTTAATGTGATATGCATGTTCATAATCTTTTGTGTATGTGTCAGTACAAAAGCATAAATCGCATCTCATAATAATATCTCCTTTATTTTTTTTCATCTAAATGGAATGATAAACATACTGTTTCTTCCTCATTATTATATTTTTCTATTTTTAGTTTAATATATGCCATATTATTATTAATTTTCATTTTAAATGTTAGTGATTCGCCTGTTTTTGTATATGTTGGTTTATAGTCTGGAACATAAAAACCTTTATTTAACGCTAAAATGTAGTTCCATGCTTCTTCTTCTGTTATACCTAGTTCGAATAGTGATTTAACATAATCTCTATCTTCTCTATGGGAAAATCGTCTTTTTCCTTGCGTTATTAGTTTTTTCATTTTTGACAGTAATTGCAGTTGTTTTTGTGTCATTCTCAGGGGGCTCCTTTCATGTTAATATTTTCCTTTTCATATTACTCCTCTCTTTTATTCATTAATATGGTAACATATGTAACCGCTTATGTCAATATAATTATAAAAAAAGACTTATTAAGTCTTATTTATATTCGTTTGATAATTTTTCAATTAAATCTTGGAATTCTTTTTGAAGTTCTTGTGCTTTTTCTTGTGTTGTTGCTTCAAATCTTACTGTTAGGTTAGGTCCTGTATTTGATGCTCTTACAAGTGCCCATCCGTCTTCAAATTCAACTCTTACTCCATCTATATCTATTACTTTGTAATTTTTTTCTTTGCAGTATTCTTTTATTTTTTCTACTATTTCAAATTTGTTTTCGTCTGTTACTTTGGCTCTTAGTTCTTCTGTTGAATAGTATGTATTTATGTTTTTGTATAGTTCTGATAGTTTTTTATCTGTATTTGATAGTATTTCTAGTATTCTTAGTCCTGCATATATACCATCATCAAATCCAGGATATTTGTCTCTAAAGAATAAGTGTCCTGAGAATTCTCCTCCAAAGTCAAAGTTTCCTTCTTGCATCATCATGTTTGTATATGATGCTCCTGTTCTATACATTACTGGTTCTATATTTAGTTTATTTAATTCATCTATTAATGATCTTGAACATTTTACATCGAATAGTGCTTTTCTTGTTTTTAGGTTGTTGTTTAGGTATCTATACATTATTATCATATATATATCTGATGTTAGTATGTTTCCTAATTCATCAACTATTCCAACTCTATCTGCGTCTCCATCTACTCCAAATCCAAAGTCATATCCTAGTTCTACTACTTTTTTTGCTAGGTCTATTTGGTTATCATGTATTGATGGATCTGGATGATGGTTAGGAAAGTCAGCATCTGATTCACAGTATAATGGATAGTATTCTATTCCAAGTTTATCCAGTACGTCTTTAATTATTACTGAACCTGTTCCATTACCGCAGTCTACTACTACTTTTATTTTTTTATTTAGATTTATACTGTTTTTAATTTGTTCTAGATAAAGTTCTTTTATATCTCTTTTTTCGAGTGATCCGTTACCTTCATCAAATTCTAATTTACTTGTGAAGTCTCTGAAGTCTCTTATTAATTCTCCGTATGCGTTTCCGATAGATGAGAATGATATTTTAAATCCGTTGTATTCTTTCGGATTATGTGATGCGGTTACCATTATTCCTGTATTAATGTTATATATTTTTTTTGCTGCATAGTACATTGGTGTTGTTACTAATCCTAGGTCTATGACATTCATTCCTGATTCTCTAATTCCTTTTATTAGGGCTTCTGATAGTTCAGGTGATGAGTGCCTATTATCGTGTCCTACTAGTGTTTCAGTTTCGTTAAATTGTTTTATATATGTACCGAAACTTCTTCCTATTGTGTATGCGTCATATTTATCTATTTCTGTAGGATATATTCCTCTTAAATCATATTCTCTAAATATGTTTTTGTTTATGTCTTTTTTTAGTTCCATTTTAATCCTCCTTTAAGCATGCGGGTGAAAGTTATTATAGTTTTCTTTTAGTTTTTCTTTTGATACGTGTGTATATATTTGTGTTGTTGAGATATCTGAATGTCCAAGCATTTCTTGTATACTTCTTAAATCTGCTCCACCATTAAGTAAGTGTGTTGCGAATGAATGCCTTAGTGTATGTGGTGAAAATTCTGTTTTTATGTTTTTTTCTTTTGCGATTTGTTTTAGTATTTTAAAGAACCCTTGCCTTGTCATTTTGTTTCCATGGTTATTTAGAAATAAATAGTCGTTTAGTTCTCTTTTTATTAGTTTTTCTCTATATTCTTTTAAATATAGTTCTATATATCTTATTGCGTAGTCTCCTAATGGTACTATTCTTTCTTTTGAACCTTTACCCATTATTCTTATTATACAGTTAGATACGTCTATATCATGTATTTTAACGTTTATTAGTTCTGATACTCTTAGTCCTGATGAATACATGAGTTCTAACATTGCTTTATTTCTGAATGAAAATGCGTCTGTTAGGTTAATATCTAGTAGTTTATCTATTTCTTCTATAGATAGTGTCTTGGGTAATGATTTTTTTGTCTTGGGTAGTTCTATATATTCCATGGGGTTTTTGTTTACTTTTTTTTCTATTAGTAAGAATTTATAGAATGATCTTAGTGTTGAAATATTATGTGATATTGTTTTTGTGTCATTATTTTCTTTATTTAGATATTTTAGATAGTCTTTAATACTATTTTCGTCTATATTATTTATTGTTTTGTTTTTTATGAAATTTTTGAATTTTTTTAAATCATTATTATAGGCTTTTATAGTATTTTCACTATATTTTTTATCTATTATTAGGTATTCTGTAAATTCATTAATATACGTATCAATCATTATCTCCACCCTACTATAATAATAGCACATTTTTGTTATTTTTTCTATTGTTTTGTATTAAAAACATAAGTATTTACTTGTTTGCTTGATATTAACTTTTTAGTAATTGACATATATTCGTTATTGTGTTAGAATGTATGTAGTGAAGGAAAACTTCATATAATAAAAAAGGGAATACTTAATTTTGGCTAGTTGAGTACTTACCCTATAAAAAATTTTATTTCATAAGTACTTGATTCGTTTGCTGATTGAGTACTTCTTTTTGTTTGTTATGCAAGATTTGTTTAGTCAATGATGTTTAATTGAAAATTATTTCTAGTATTATGATAATAACTAATAAAAAAACAAGAAAATCTTTTTTAGTTATATTATCATCCTCCTTGCCACTTTTTAAGTGCCGAAAATAAAAAAGCAGAAATTATCTGCTCTATAAATCATTATTGTGTTCGTAATATCTTAATTTTACGATGATTTAATTCTTCATCATTTTATTTCTATATACATTATTTTCAGTAGCATCAAATCCATCTGGTAAATATTCTTGTGGTATGTGTTCATTATATTTAATATCCATAAAGTAATTGCAGAATATTATTTCAACATATATTATTCTACTATTGCCATCAGTAATTGCATATACAAATCCATGATATGAATCTGATTTCATAGCAAGTAATTTATAATTAGTAAATCCTGTTACACCATAATAGCCAATATAATTTTCTATTCCATATTTATTTAATCTCTCAACTTCTTTTTCATATTCATCTTTAGAATAATCTACTACTAAATAGGATAGGTATTGTTTATCCCATGCATCTAAATAAACCATTTTAAAATCTTTAACATTTAATTTATCAATTGTTTTTGGAAATATTTCTTCTGACATTCCCCATTTATTTTTATAATTATTGTTAGCATTAACTCCTATAACTTCTTGATATTTATTAGTATCAGTTATTATTTTATCTGTATTTAATCCTCCCATAAGTAAAAATATACAACTAAAACCAATAATTAAACTAATAGTAATTATTCCAATTATAATTGAAATAGATTTAAATATATTTTTTTGTTTTTTCATCTTATAATATTCTTTTAGAATCAAATCTAGATTTTCAATACTATGTGTTTGAATTTCTTTTTTTTCAATTTTCTCTCCACTTAAAAATTCATTAACATCAATATCTAATGTATTGCATAGTTCTTTTAAAATAGAATAGTCTGGCATATTTTTACCATTTTCCCATCTACTAATACTTTTGTTAGATACACCTAATTTTTCTGCAAGTTGTTCTTGTGTAATATTTTTATCTTTACGACACTTTGCAATAAACTTACCAATCTTTTCTTGATTCATAGAATTTCTCCTTTCCAATATAAATTATATATTTATACAACTTTTATGTAGAGGACATAAAGTGAGAATTTAATATTTCTATATCTATTTTACCACAAAAATAGCAGATTTTTTTCATCTGCTATTTAAAACACAAAATTTTAATCTTGCGAATTTTTTCTTTTACTATCTATAAAAATTTTTATTAATGACCAGCCTATCATAAATCCAACAACATTTGCTATACTGAAATTCATATCAAATAATTTAAATATTATAATACCTACTATTGAAAAAGTAATAGCCATTAAAATAAATTCTTTTACAAATTCCATTATTTTCTTTTTACTATCCATAAATACACCTCTAAAATATTATACACTAGAAAAATCAAATTTCATATATATTTATCTTAATTAATTCTCAATATTACTATTTTACGAACAGTTAAATAAATCATTAATTAATAGTTAGATATATTATATCGTATAATTTATTTTCAATTCATCATATAATAAGCCAATTTATATTCGACTTACTAACCACATACCTCCTTGTGGAGGCAAGTAACCAATAATTAAGTTTCCCTTATAACGATTATATATTAATTTTGTGTTAAATACAATATTTTTAAATTAATTTGTTGTAAAATAGATATTGATTATAAAACAGCTATATTTTTGTAGCTGTTTTAATTTTTTTTATTACTTTTTTTTCTATTCTTGATATGTATGATTGACTTATTCCCATTAGGTCTGCTACGTCTTTTTGTGTCATTTCTTTTGTATTAAATAGTCCATATCTTAGTATCATTATTTCTTTGTCTCTTTTTTTTAGTTTGTTTATTTCTTCATATAGTATTTTTTTATCGTGTTCTTCTTCTATTCCTTTTGTTACTATGTCTTTTTCTGTTCCTAGTATATCTTCTAAGTGTAGTTCGTTTCCTTCTCCATCATAGCTTAGACTATCTTCAAATGATATTTCTCCTCTTCTTTTTTTATTTTTTCTTAGAAACATTAATATTTCGTTATCTATACAGCGGGATGCGTATGTGGCGAGTTTTATGTTTTTGTCTAGTTTATATGTGTTTACTCCTTTTATAAGTCCAATTGTGCCTATACTTACTAGGTCTTCTAGGTCTATTTTGGTGTTTTCGTATTTTTTTGCAAGAAATACTACTAGTCTAAGGTTATGTTCTATTAGTGTTTCTTTTGCTTTTGAATCGCCTTCTTCTGCTTTTTTTACGTATATTATTTCTTCTTCTTTTGTTAGTGGTTCTGGAAGGTTTTCAAGGTTTCCTACATAGAATATTTCGTTTTGTTTATTTAATATTTTTATTATAAGGTTTATTATTTTTTTAATCATTTTATTCCTCCATTATTTCACAGTTTAGCAGACAGTCTATTCCGTCTATTTTTATTTTTTTGTTTATAAATCCTAATAGTACTTCTTTTTTAATTATTTTGTTGTCTATTTTTAGTTCTTGTATTTTTATGCATTCTATCAGTTGTGTTCCTATTATTGTATGTGCTGGAACGTATATTTTGTTTAAGTTTATTGTTTCTAGGTAGTTATTATTCATTAATATTATTGGTCTTCTTTTATATGGATCTTTTAGTTTATTTCCTGTATCTACAAATCCTGTACATTTTATTATTTTGTCTCTTATTTTTATTTCTACTTTTTTATAGTTTGAGTAGTTGTTTTTCATGTTTTTACATTCTTTAGTATAAATATATAGTATTATTGGTGATATTATTACTAATATAATAAAGTTTATGCTCATTTTGTTTTTATAGAATATTATTCCTTGATTTTTGTATGTTAGTTCTATGTTTAAAAGGTATAGTGCTCCTCCTAGTACTATACTTGATATATATAGATATAGTATATTTTTTATTGTGTATTTTATGTTTTTATATTTAAATGCTGTTAATGTCATTAGTATACTTATTATTATTTTTATAATAAATAGTTCAAATGAGTTAATATTCATGAATAGTGTTAGTACTGATATGCTTCCTATGAATGCGCCTAGTAATAGTTTATAAATTTGTGTATTTCTTCTTAGTATTAGTGATACTGATAAAAGTAATAGAAAGTCAAATCCAAAGTTTAATAGTAGTATTAAATCTATATATATTTTCATTTTATCACCATTTTAATTATAAAAAAAAGACACTATAAATAGTGTCGATTTTTCAGAATTAATTTAAAATTCTTCTTGCCGTAATTATTGGCATTATTTGATAACTAGCTGTAACAATTCCTTCGTAGCTTGTTGCTGCGTGAACTATTTGACCGTTACCAATATAGATTGCAACGTGGCAGATATAACCATCGTAACCATAGAAGATTAAATCTCCTGGTTGTAGGCTATCTAGTGAAACGTATGAACCCATATATGATTGACTTTCTGCTGAGTGAGGAAGGCTGTATCCAAATGCTTCATAAATTTTCATTGTGAAGCCTGAACAGTCTACTCCGCTATATAGGTCAGATCCACCATATGAGTATGGGTTTCCTACAAATTGTAATGCATAGTTTACTAGACCATTTGCATCTTGTGTATTAGGCATTGGAGCAGTTTGTGCTTGTACTTCTACTGTTTGTTCTGGTTGAACCACTTCATATACCTCTTCAACTGTAGTAGGTTCTTCAACTTGTTCAATTGTTTCTTCTACTACTAAATCTTCCTCTTTTTCTTTTACATCTTCAGTTGTTTCTGATTCTAAATTGTTTTCACTTTCAGTTTGTTCTTTCTTCTTATTTTCACTGGCTAGTTTTTCCATATTTTCACTAGCTGTTTTAATATTCGGATTGAATATTTCATAATTATTTAATAAGTAGTTTGGCTCTAATTTCATATCTGCTTGTGCAACTACTATATTATTAATTTCCTCTTTCTTACTAAATAATCTGTTTGAGAAAAAATCTACTGGCGATAAGCATAAAATACTTATTCCTATTATAGATATCCTTCTCAGCTGACTTGATTCCACAAAATTCACCTCATTATTTAATTTGCAAGCACGTATATAATTCTACCACACTTTTTAATAAAATGCAAGTTTTTTATTTTTTAGTTGTGGATTGTTGATATTTTGTTTACAAATTTATGGTAATCACTATATTATATTCTTGTTTTTTTTCTTATATGATTAAATAGTTTAATATTGTTTATTTTTATATAATTTTATGGTATAATCATATTATTGAAGGTATGGTGAATATATGAAATATTTTAAATTTTTTAATTATTTTCTTGTTTTTTCTTTGTTATTTATGAGTATTAATGTTCCTCACGTTCATGCTCAAACTTTGGGAGAACTTGAAAAGGAACTTTCTGATAAGAAGAAGGAACTTTCTGAAAATCAAGCAAAACAGAATTTAACTGAGCAAGAAATGAAGCAAGTTAAGGATAATTTGAAGGTTATTCAAAATAATATAACTCAAATTCAAACTGATACTGCAAATCTTGAACAGGAAATTATTAAGTTGAATGAGGAAATTCTTGTTAAGCAAGAGGAAATTAAGAAAATTATTAATTATTTTCAAATTTCTAGTGGTGAGTCTGCTTATTTAGAGTATGTTATGGGTGCTGAAGATTTTACTGATTTTATTTATAGAAGTGCTGTTACTGAGCAAATGACTAATTATAATGATCAGTTGATTGATGAGTATAATGCTACTATTTCTGAAAATGAGAAGAAAAAAGATGAATTGGCTGAAAAAAAGAAGGAATTAAAGTCTGAACAAACTGCTATGAAGGAAGAATATAAGAAATTGGATAATCAATTATCTGTTTATACTAGTGACGAGATGGTTATTACTGATGCAGTAAAGTCTTTACAGGAAACTATTCAAATGTATAAGGATAAGGGTTGTAAGTCTGATGAGGATATTTCTACTTGTGGTAAGAGTATTTTACCTACTACTACTGCTTTTTATAGACAACTTCAAAGTGGTTATGTAACTAGTTGGTATGGTGGACGTGATTGTAGTGATCCTCGTGTTTCTTGTGGTCACTATGGTATTGATTTATCTACTGGTGGTGATGATGTTCCTGTTTATTCTATAGGTACTGGTGTTGTTGCTGTTATCCCAGATAGAAGTAGTTGTGGTGGTAATATGGTTTTTGTTCATCATAAGCTTTCTAATGGTCAAACTTATACTAGTGTTTATATGCATTTATATCAGATATATGTTTCTGTTGGTCAGACTGTTACTAAGGATACTGTTATTGGTATAATGGGTGGTGGATGGACAACTCCTTGGGATTATTGTTCTACTGGAGCTCATTCTCATTTAGGTCTTGCATATGGATTATTTGGTATTGATTATGGATGGGAATCTTTACATGGACAATATTTTGATCCAGCTGATATGATTAATTTCCCTAATAGTTTATATACACCATTTTATGATAGATATACTGCTTTTTAAGATGATGTGAATGCATCATCTTTCTTATAGGAGGTTTTTATGAAAAAAAGAAATGTTTTACAGAATTCTATGATCGCGACGATTTGTATTATTTTATGTAAGGTAATTGGTTTAGTTTATGTTATTCCTTTTAACGCTATGATTTCTAAGTCTGCGGGTGCTTTATATAGTTATGCTTATAATATTTATGTTATATTTTTAAGTATTTCTACTACTGGAGTTCCCTTGGCTGTAAGTAAGATTGTTAGTGAATATAATAGTTTAGAGTATTTTAATACGAGACGTCGCGTTTATGATATTGGTATGAAACTTATTTTCCTTTTAGGATTATTATGTTTTGTTGTTATGGTTTTATTTGCGAATCCTATGGCTTCTTTAATAATTGGCGATGCTGTTGGTAATAATACTGTAGAGGATGTTGCTCGAGTTATTAGGATTATTTCTCTTGCTTTACTTATTGTCCCACCTTTGAGTGTTGTTAGGGGTTATTTGCAGGGATTTAATTTTATTACTGAAAGTAGTATTTCTAATGTTATTGAGCAAATGGTTCGTGTTGTTGTAATTTTAGTTGGTTGTATTGTTGTTATTAAGATTTTACATTTGGATGAGAAGATTGCGATTGGTATTGCTGTTTTTTCTGCTAGTGTTAGTGCTCTTGCTTCTTATATTTATTTAAAATGTAAGATGAAGAATAACAATGATGTTTTGAATACTGATACTTCTATTAAAAGTTCTGAGAAGAAGATTACTAATAAGATGATTGCTAAGAATATTTTAATGTGTGCACTACCTTTTATTATTGTTGAGGTTTTAAAGAGTGCTTATGCTACTGTTGATACTGTTACTATTATAAGAGGTTTGACTGATTTAGGTTATAGTGTTGCTGATGCTGAGACTACTTTTAGTGTTATTGCTACTTGGGGTAATAAATTATGTACTGTAGTTATTTCTGTTGCTATTGGTATTAGTATGAGTTTGATTCCAAGTGTTGCTTATGATTTTGTTAAGGGGAATATGAAAAAGGTTAATCTTCAATATAATTCTTCTTTATTGCTTTTACTTATTACTACCCTACCTATGACTTTAGGAATATTCTTTTTAGCGCAGCCTGTTTGGGTATTATTTTATGGTTATGATTTTTTAAGTATTGAGGTTTTTAAATTATATATTTTTCAGGCTATTACTTTTTCAATTTTTTCTGTTTTGATTAGTTTTTGTCAGACTGTTGGTAAGACTCGCGCTGCTTTAATTACTTTATTTGTTAGTTTTGTTTTAAATGCTATTTTTAATATTCCTTTTATGCATTTATGTCATTATCTTGGTTTGGGTGGATATCAAGGTGCTACTGTTAGTACTTTGGTGACTCAAATTGTTCCTTCTTTGTTTTTGATTATTTATGTTAAGAAGTGTTTTAATTTTCATTATAGAAGTTTAATTATTAATAGTTTAAAGATTATTTTATGTAATATTGTTATGATTATTGTTTTATATTTAGTTAGTCTTATTTATCCTGTTAATTCTGTTACTAGATTTAGTTCTTTAATTTTATGTGTTGTTTATGGTATTATAGGATTTGTTGTTTATTTATTTATGATTATTAAGACTGGTTTATTTAAGGAATTGTTTGGTAATAGTAGATTATTGAAAAAGTTTAAATTAATAAAGTAAAAACGAGTATATGAAGTGAACCCTATTTTGGACACTTTAATAAAAAACGATTTTAATGTAAAATAACATCTCAAGAAAGTGAGGTGTTATTTTATGGCTAAAAAAGGACAAAAATTCAAAAAACATAATTCTGATATGAAAGAAATTATATTAGATAGATATTTAAATGGTGAATCAAGTGTATCCTTAGGTAAAGAATTTGGAATATCTCAAAATACTATCCAAACT
>Ga0247611_10004187_pt1 | contig 20284 bp, 10 predicted proteins | sample 177DNAGHGhighgp2_FD_192422 | JGI IMG/M metagenome (GOLD analysis project Ga0247611, IMG submission 192422) | Sheep rumen microbial communities from Palmerston North, Manawatu-Wanganui, New Zealand - 1770 DNA GHGhigh gp2 | ecosystem: Host-associated > Mammals > Digestive system > Stomach > Rumen...
AAGGCTAATGTCTATGCCCTTAACCTTACTCGTTCTGAGGGTGTGGCAGAGAACCTCGTGCAGTATCAGCCTGTAGGTAACTACGTTGACGGCATACACTATTATGAGGAGGGCACCGACGTAGTGCTCACCACTGTCAACAACCGTATCATGACTTTCACAGGATGGGACGGCGACGCTACTGGCACATCACAGACCTGTGAGGTGAAGATGACTGGTGAGAAGAACGTTACTGCTAACTTCTCTGCTGCTGACTACATCGTGGGTTGGGACCTCTATTACGACCAGCCTGCCAAGGACCGTGCTGCCGACTATAAGGCTGACTCTGAGAACGCCGGTATGCTGTCACTGCGCAAGGCTGACGGCACCACCAACGGATGGCTCACACGCGGCATCAGCAACGGCTTTGAGAATGGTAAGAGCGCAGCTCGTATATGGAAGTTCCTCTCTGAGGAGTGGTACTGGGAAATCTCTTTCTCTTCTAAGGGATATGAGAACCTTGTTATCTCAAGCTGTCTGGGTGACGACTATAACACCTATTCAGAGAATAATGTAGAGTACTCTATCGACGGCACTAACTTCACCAAGATAGGTACATTCAATCTTACAGCCCGTGCATGGGACGGACCAAGGGAGTTCGCTCTGCCTGAGGATGCCAACGACCAGGACCGCGTATGGATACGCTGGATGCCTAACCGTGAGAGCGACCTCGTAGGTGTGACAAGCGACTATGACGGTACATCTATTGCCGAGATATTCGTACTTGCCGACCAAAAAGAGGGTGCCGTCAAGACTCCGGTACTCGTGTCAAGCACTCCTGCTGAGGGCAGCACTGACGCTTCGGCTAATGGCTCTATCATTCTGAACTTCGACGCTAAGGTTAAGGCCGGCACAGGCAACGCTTTCCTCAACGGTGAGGAGATAGCACCTGTCATTGCTGGTAAGAGCGCCGTGTTCAAGTATGCAGGTCTTGACTATGCTACGCAATATACCTTCCAGATGCCTAAGGGCGTACTCGTAAGCCGCAGCGGCGAGGAGGTTGAGGCTGTCAGCATCACCTTCACCACCATGGAGCGCCAGCAGCCTGAGAAGCGCGTCTATGATGCTATCGTAGCACAGGACGGCTCTGGTGACTACACCACCGTACAGGATGCCATTGACGCAGCTCCTGCAGGACGTGGCAAGCCATGGCTCATCTTCATCAAGAACGGTCAGTATAAGGAGCATGTGGATGTTCCTGCCACCAAGCCTTATCTGCACTTCATCGGTCAGTCACGTGACGGCGTAGTGATAAAGGACGACCGCCTCAGTGGTGGTGACAATGCAGTGCATGTAAGCATCGGCGCTACCGTAGTGGTAAATGCCGATAACACCTTCTTCGAGAGTCTCACCATGGAGAATATCTATGGTCATGAGAAACAGGATGGTCCGCAGGCTCTGGCTCTCAACACTGGCGGCGACCGCATCTGCCTTAACAATGTGGCTCTGCTCTCTTATCAGGACACTTGGATTACCACCTCTACACAGAAGAACCGCCACTACATCAAGAACTCTCTCATTGAGGGTGCGGTGGACTTCATCTACAACGGTGGTGACGTATATCTCGACGGCGATACCCTGGAGATTAACCGTTCTTCTGGCGGCTTCATCGTGGCTCCTAACCATACCGCTGACACTAAGTGGGGATATGTATTCCAGAACAACGTGATACGTCCACACGCTGGTGTGAACGTTACCGACGTATGGCTCGGTCGTCCATGGCACAATGCTCCTAAGACAGTGTTTATCAATACACAGACATTCGTCAATATCCCTGCCAAGGGATGGTACAACACCATGGGCGGACTGCCGGCTCTCTGGGCTGACTATAACACCGTGGATGCCAACGGCAACCCTGTTGACCTCTCACAGCGTGAGTCATACTACTATTACATCAACAGCAGCACCGACGAGAAGGTAGAGGCGTTCAACGTGAAGAACTACCTCACCGACGAGGAGGCAGCACAGTACACCATCAAGAACGTGATGGGCGGTGATGACAACTGGCAGCCAGACCTCCTCTGCGAGGCTACAGAGGCTCCGGTTCCGGTAATCAATGACAACACCATCTCATGGGATGAGGTGCCTTACGCTATCTGCTATGTGGTAACCAGGGGCGACGAGGTTGTGGCTATCACAACAGAGACCTCTGTTGACGTTAACGCAATAGTCGGTGCCAAGGGTTCTGCAGCGCTCGGCGCCAACGACAGCGAGGAGCCTTACAAGGTTCAGTCTGTCAACGAGCAGGGTGGCTTGAGTAAGTTCGGCATCGCCACTGATGCCACAGCGCTCAACGCCGTGTCTGCTGCCAAGGGTGCCAAGAGCAACGTGTATTATAACATCGCAGGTCAGCGTGTCAACTCTTCTTTCAAGGGGCTGGTCATCAGCGACGGCAAGAAATACATGAAGTAATTCCTGTATATCAGACAATTGATTAAGTTAGTTATAATGAAACGTTAGCCCCGCCTGTCTTCCACAGTGAAGACAGGCGGGTTTTCTTTTCCTCTCCCACAGAAACCTTAACGACCACAGATTACAGGGATTATAAAGATTATATTAAACTCCCACAGATAACACAGATGGACACAGATTTTTTTTTGAACACAAATAACTCGAATGACACGAATAATTTCCCACAGATAGCACAGATATACACAGAATTTTTTGACAACGGATTAAAACGGATGACACGGATTGCACGGATTATTTTTTTACAGGAATTACCAGAAATTGACCACGAATTAATCATGAATTATAATCATGTAATAAATTATTAATGAAAAATTCGTGGACATTCATGGTAATTACATGTTAAAGGAATTATGTTCTTTTATAACACGATCTTATTTCTGGCTCAAAGAGCCTAAGATTATAATAAAGATTTTTAATGGATTTCTGCCCGTAGGGCACAAAAAAGATTCGTTATATTCGATTGATTCGTGTTCAAAAATAAAATCTGTGTCCATCTGTGTTATCTGTGGGAAATAATCCGGGCAATTCATGTTCAAAGAAATATATGAATACGGTGTTGAATTGGACTTGATTTATGTTGGCCGATGACAAAAATGTCCTATTTGGGGCCTCCCGTTAACGCCTCATGCTTGCAATATTTCAAAATTATTTCCCGCTGGTCGCGTACAGCGAAATCTACAGAGAGTTGTAACTACTTGATAATCAGTAGTGGGATGTAAAAAAGCATGATAAAACGATAGTTTTTGCCCTCTAAAAGCTATGCTTTCAGGGTGTAAAAGTTATCGAATGACACCCTAAAAGCTATGCTTTCTCATCGTAAAAGCTATGCTTTCACGAAAAAAAAGGTGCGAAATCATCAAATTCCGCATCCTTTTTCCGTTTTTTACCCCTCATTCTCTCCTAGATTGAGTTTTTTGACCAACATGATTTAAGTCAAGCAATGACAAAAATGTCCTATTGAAGCCTTTCTCCTCGAACACGAAGTTTTCCCACAGATAACACAGATTGACACAGATTTTTTTTACAGGAATTACCAGAAATTGACCATGAATTAACTAGAAGTTATAATCTAAATAATTATTAATGAAAAATTCTTTCTGTAGATTATAATTCCTAAATAATTCTATTTATAATTCGCGTAATCAGTTTAATTAGTTTTAATCCGTTGTTCCAAAAAATCCGTGTCCATCTGTGTAATCTGTGGTCGTACTATTCGGTTTGTCCGTTGTTAAAAATAATCCCTGTAATCCTCGTAATCTGTGGTCGTGTTGTCCGTGTTGTCCGTTGTTGTGAAGTTCTCTGTGGTCATGTTAATTTTATTTAATTTATATAAATTTAACCAAATTAATTTCTTTACGTAACTATTAAGGTGTACCTTTGTTACATTAATTAAGAACTAACAAAAAATAATTAATATTATGAGAAAAACTATTACTCTACTATTATTAGCCCTCTTGACTTCTGTCGGAACATGGGCGGAGGATTGGTCAACAGTATGGTCTACAGATTTTGCTTCTGCGCCAACAGGCATGACCTACTCAGTGTCAAATGGTAGTACAAGTATTGCCAATGGTTATTTAGAATATCACCAAGGCGGCGGAAGTGGCGATCGTGCTTTGACTACTACATTTACCGATAGCAAATTTGCTGTTGCAACAAATTGGAAAATGGAATTCGACTGGAATAGTTCATCTGCCAACAAAAACCCCTCCAATGTCGTATTTTCAACTGATCAAGGAGCTGCATTTACGCTGACATGGGCTTCATATGCTACTACAGTTGTCGTAACTGATGCATCTGCAACAGAACTGACGACTACACTTCCAATACTTGGATACAACAAAAGTACATGCTCAAATTGGAGTCATTTCACTATTACCGGAGACATAGAAAATGGTATTTATCTGACCATCACGAACGGTGAAACAACATACGTTGATAACGAACTAGTAACATCCACGTTTGGCTATCCTAGCACGTTTAATGGTTCTTTAGGAAGAGCTGTCTCACATATGTTCATTGACAACATTACTTTCTCTACGCCAAAGGTTTCAGGTTTCGTTGCAGCTCCAGCAGGAACTATAACCGCACCTGACGGTACAAAGCGCAAGTTCACTTTGTCATGCCAAACAGACAATGCAACCATATATTATTCAGAATCTAACATTGAAATCGGTGCTGACGGATGGAAAACCTACACTTCAGAAGTAAGCACCTCTGCCGAGACAATCTACACCTACGCATCTGACGGAACAAACAATTCCGAGAAAAGTAGCTTTGCTACAGGTGCTGGCACAAATATTACATTAAATGCTCCTGTAATCACACTATCGGGCATGTCTTCAACCAATGATACTTATTATCCAGTAGTAACAATAACAAACAACCAAAGCAACTTGTCATTGGTTCCAACGTCAACTACTCTTACTTATAAATTCAACAACAGCGCCATCTCTGCTAGTAGTCCTTATACATTCACAGAAACAGGAGAATTATTAATAACAGTTTCTGCTGATGGATACACTTCAAACTCTGCAAGCTACGCAGTAAACACAGGATATATAAAGACCAAAACCATAGACTTGTCCACTATCACAGAAAATGATTTGTCGAGTGTATGGACAAAGGTGTCAGATGCTTCACAGTTACCTGCTACAAACTGGACTAGTCGCTATAGTTCTGATGAATACCCTGCCTACGTTTATGACTACAGAGACGCAAATGCTAGCACTACAGACGTTATTGATGGGCTGGTCGTGAACATTTCTGCTTCAAATGCAGATCCAGGTATAACACCAAACCTTTATGTAGGCGCTGGTCTAATTCTGCCAACAAAGAAGCTGAATGCTTCAGACCTGTCAGAGTCAGGCTCATGGAACACTAATATTGGTATCAGCGTTAATGGTGGTTCTGCAGGCCAAATTGCCGTATATACTTATCCGACAAATTATGGCCAAACAACGAATAAAACTCTTATTGCAGCCAATGAGACTTATGGACTTTACCGCTACTCCGATATGTTAACGAAGGTTGAGGTATACTCGCCTGCCGAGCAAATCAGCATCAACAGCACAGGTACATCTACTTATGTAACTACATATCCTTTGGACTTCTCTGACGTTAAAGGCCTGACAGTGCTTATTGCTACAGACGAGACACAAGGCTATGTGGTACTGTCAAAGGTGACTCAGGTGCCTGCTGGTGCTCCTATCATCGTGAAGGGTGAGGCTCGTGACTACAGCGTGCCTGTATGCGACGCTACTACATACTCAGATGGTGAGACAGACGGTTTGACAAACAAGCTCGAAGGTAATGCTACAACGTCTTACACTGTAAAGGCTGACGACAATATCTATGCTATCAAGAAAGATAAGTCTGAGTTCAGACCAGTAGCAGAAAACGTAGTGATTCCAGAAAAGAAGGCTTACTTCAGATCTGAATTCCCAATCAATACTGGTACTAATGCTAAGCCATACATCATCAGAGGCGAGGAAGAGGATCCTACAGCAGTAACAACAGTAGAGGTCGTTGAGGCAGCTAAGGCTAAGAAGTTCTTCAATGCAGCTGGTCAGCAGGTTGACGAGAACTACAAGGGCTTCGTGATTACTTCTGCGGGTAAGAAGATTATCAAAAAGTAATAATTAGTATTCATGAATAAATACAGATTTATGACTATGAAAAAGAAAGAATATAACACACCTAACATCCAGGTGATAACGATATCACTGCCACACCTCATGGCTGGCAGCGTACAGGAAGGTCCAAACTCGCTTAACAACAATCCTGATGACGTGATTGATAAGCCAGGCGACATCGCTGCCAAGCAAGGCGGTTGGAATGCTTGGGACGAGGACTAAGTTCCCTCCCATACAGATACGAAGAAAGGGTTGCCCCGTTATACACGGAGCAACCCTTTCTCTTTTATCTTTTCACAGGAATATTATTCTCCCACAGATTCCACAGATATACACACAAATATTATTCTCCCACAGATACCACAGATATACACAGATTTATTTCTTGAACACGAATATTCTCCCACAGATAACACAGATTTACACAGATTTTTATTTACGAACACGAATAACTCGAATGACACGAATAATTATTTAACAGAAATGGTCAGAAATTATTCAGAAATCTTTCATTAATAATTATTCAGATTATAACTTCTAGTTAATTTATGGTTAATTCATGGTCAATTTATGATAATTCGTGTTCAAGAAATAAATCTGTGTAAATCTGTGTTATCTGTGGGAGAATATTCGTTCTATTCGAGTTATTTGTGTTCAAAAATAAAATCTGTGTAAATCTGTGCAATCTGTGGGAAAACAAGATCACTTGATGGTGAGCGAGTATGCCGGTGCCGTGCCACGGAACTCGTCAGCGTATGCGCAGACAGCGGTAGCGCTGCCAGAGTGGTAAGTACCCTCACGCTCAATGTAATACTCCGTCTCGATGACGTGCGTACCCTTAGACAACATGTTATAGTGGTAAGCAGAATACTTGTCCTTCATCTCCTGGTAACAGCCGTAGCGGTAGCCAGAAAGCTGGTTGACCGGCTCAAGACAAGCAGCACGGTTGTCCGTGACCGTCACGAAATCATAGTCGCGGTCTGCCTCTATGGTAAGGCGCACCTTCACCTTGTCGCCCACCTTAGGCTTCGCACCGCAGATTACCTCGCGCTTGATGGTGATGCCTGTAGAAGCCTGCTCCACGTCGCTGCTCTTCTGGCGGCTGGTGACGTATGCAGACACCCACGACTCACCTTCGGTCTGCTTGCCTACGAGGAGGTCGCCCCTGCCGCTGTTTGAAGGCAGTACGGCCTCGCCCTGTACCATGCCCGAGTACTCGTTGAGCACCTTGGTGGTGAGAGGCATGTCGTTATACTTCAGAGAGGCAGGAGAGCCCTTGGCAAGACGTGTGGCATCGCCGTTGAAGAAAGCATGCACGGCATTCACGGTGTTATAAGGATTGCCCCAGTCCTGTGTGCGCTTGCTGCTCAGGAGCCAGCGCTGCATCTCGGTGACGGTCTGGCGGTCCTGTGGCGTCACGGCATTAAGAGCCTCTATGCACATCGTCTGTGTAGGTATGCGGTAGTTGCACCAAGAGTAGGCAGCGCGGTAAGAGTCGAAGTAGCGTCCCACGTCGCTGCGATATACGGTATGCTCCTTTATGCTCTCAACGAAGGTGCGTGCATCCTTCCTGCGTCCGTTCTTGTTAAGCACCACGGCAGCCACCGCCTTTGTAGCCATGTCAGAGTTCTTCGTCTCCTTCTCCACCAGCTTGAGCAGGTAGTCGGCATCGGAGCCACCGTCACTATCGCTTATGGCGAGAGTGTACAGCCAGTCCAGCTGTGTGCTGTTGAGCCACGGCTTGAAACCCTCCTTCTTGTTCTTCTTCATACGCTCCACGTCGGCAGCCATCTCCTTAGCCATATAGCGCATGGCAGCGGCATACATAGCATTGACGGAAGGCTTCCATGCGCTTGCAGCCTTAGAGCCAGTTGCCAGCATGTTGAGGCGCGCCAAGGTCTTTGCCACCGCCATCGTCATATAGCGGCTGCCCGGCATTCCCGGCCACCAAGAGAACGAGCCGTCGCCAAGCTGCAGGTTCTTCAGCTGTGATATGACGTTAGCCGTACCATTATATAATAAGGTGTCCTTGATGGCAGCCGTCACGGCATTGGCATAGAGGGCTGCTGACAGGCAGATGGCATTGCCGCAGTCGGGTGTCTGTATGTCGTGCAGTGTCTCCACCATCATCCATGCCGGACTGTCGGTATAGCTGACCTTCAGTTGAGCCTTGCCTATGGCCTTTGCCGCAGGCAGGAGCTCGTCGATGGCTATCAATGAGTCGCCGGGGTGGAACAGCGTCCATGTGCGTGTGGTAACCACCTCCTCGGTGTTAGGAAGGATAGGCAGCAGATGCTGCTCGCCGTCCTTATGTCCCTGTGCCTCCGCCATGATGCGGCATATCACGTCGCCCTCTGTGAGCGTTGACGTATTGACGGGGAATGTGACTGTGCCTGTCTCGCCAGCCTTGATATTCAGTTTCCTTGTCTCGGTCTTCACTACCTTCTCCGTAGCAGCGTCGAGCAGCGTCATCGTCACTGTGGTGTTCAGGGACTTGGCGGAGAGGTTAGCCACCGTAGCGCTGATGTTTGCCTTATCATCCTGACGCAGGAAGCGCGGCATACGCGGCTGCACCATCAGCTGCTTCTGTGCCACCGCCTCGTCGGTAAGCAAGCCCATGCGCATCTCCTTGTCGTGGGCAAGTCCCATGAAGCGCCATGTGGTGACGCTCTCAGGCAGGGTGAACTTCATAGCCACGTTGCCCTTGGCATCTGTCACAAGCTGAGGCATGAAGAAAGCCGTCTCGTCGAAGTTGGTGCGCAAGCCGCTGTCAGAGGCATTGTCGGCAGCGGTTTCTTTTGCTGCAGGCATAGCAGCCTTTGCATTGACGACAGCTGCCTCATCAAGAGTGGCTCTTTCTTCCATGGGCTCAGCGGCAATAACCTCTTTGGCACGGAGAACCTCACCGCCAGGGGCATTACCACGTACATCAAAGGAGCCAACGGCAAGCGGAGCACTTCTCATGGCTCCTTTCTCATATAATACATGACGTCCCAGATAAAGTATCTTTTCATAGTTGAAGTCGGTATATTCAAATGGCTTTCCTTCGTGCCACTTCATAGGTGCACTGGATACCATCATCATATTACTGATATAAGATGTGGTCCACGATGCAGACGGAAGGAATAATCTGCGTCTGTCTGTGGTGCTCCAGTCATGCTTGATGATGGCGTCGAGCGATTTGTCATAGAGCACCGCCATGAGCTGTGACTTGGCTGGTGTGCCGTCAGGGTTCTTTATGTTGAGTGTCCACTGCTCCTTCTGTCCCGGTGTGAGGCGGTCGCGGAAGGTGGTCCACTGCATCTTCAACTTCTTTGAAGGCAGCGGACGCTTGATGCTGCCAGTATGTGTATATAGCTCTCCGTTCTTCACCCATGCTATGGTGTAGGTGATGCCGTCGCCATACTCTTCCTTGTATTTGAAGGTGCGCGTCATCACGCTGTTGTCCATGCGCAGCGAACCGCTCTCAAGTACCTTGTATCCGCTGAACAGAGAATAGACGGCATACACGTCGTTATCGCTTGTAGCCACCTGAATCCATGCGGTGCCGTCGTTATCGCTGAACTGGTCAGCCGACTGGTACCACCAGTCGTGTGTGTAGGTCATAGGCTTGGTATCGGTCTTGCGGAACACTACGAAGTCATGCTTCACGGTGTCGTTACCACATACAGCCATCAGCGAGTGCTTGCCCGACGGGATGTCGGCAGGCAGGGCATAGGCCTTGTTGGCTTTAGCTTGGGGCAGGGTAGAGCCGTCGAGCGTGACGCTGACGGTGCCGTCGGTCTCCTTGCCGATGCTGTTAAGCCTTGTGAAGACGATGTTGACGGTAGTGTCTGCCAGTATCTCCTTCTTCATCTCAAGTCCGAAGAATACCTCCTTGTTGCTTACAGGCAGGGAGAGCGACGTGGTGTGTGACTCACCGGCGTTGTCGGTAACGTCAGCCACAGTCTCGATGGAGTAGTAGAAACAGTGTCTGTGGTCGTTGATAGCATCTTGCGGCAGTACCATAGGCATACGCACTGAGAAAGAGCCGTCGGCATTGGTGAAGACGGTGTCGGTGGCTATCTCCTCTGTGCTTCTGGAGAAATCATAATCGTAATAGTTTATCCAGCGCAACCACCACCACGGTGTCTTGCGACTGACCTTATAGGCTACCTTGGCATTTGCCACTGGCACACCGCTGTATGTCTTTGCCATGCCCTTGACGGTAATTGTGTCGCCTGCCTTGTAGGCAAAGTCAGGCTTCTCAAGTGTCACCTCGTATGTAGGACGCTTATATTCCTCCACGCGGAAACTTATGTTTGCATTATTCGTAAGTATGGAGAAGTTGCCGTTGCGCTCACCTTCGGGAATGATAAAGTCAGCCGATGCCATACCATATTCATCGGTTGTCACCTCTTTCTGGTCTATCACCTTGTAGTTCGCATTGCGCAGTTTTAGCGGCATGGTCTTGCCTGCTAAGACCTTTGTATCCTTGGCATGTTCAAGAGAACTGTATATCAACGCCACGTGTACCGTCTGTCCTGGACGGTAGATGGTGCGGTCGGTATATAAATCGGTGTAGGTGGCGTAGTCGCGCTCCTTGGAATAGTAATATGAGTTATACAGGTGCTGCTCAGGCATGGCATAGTCATCGCCCTTGACTGCGTATGCATAGTAGTTGTTGTAGTCTTCCTTTATTATGCACTCACCGTTCTCGTCTGTCTGTTGCGTAATCTCAGACACAGGCTTCTTGTTCTTGCGATTGGTGTAACTCTGTTGCTCTTTAAGATGCAGCGTGGCACCGGCAACGGGATGGCCGGTAACGCTGTTTACCACTACATAGCGACATTCGTTCTCTGGCAGGTCCTGCTCTATAATCTTCATGTCGGTGATGTAGATGTATCCGTTGGTCTGTGGCACCACGCCGTCAATGTCACTTACCGTTACCTGCCATACGCCATAAGGCAGTCTGCCAAGCGACAGCGAGTCATTATATGTCTCGTACTCTTTATGTGACTTGAAGGTGTGTGTGAACGTACGAGTATCGGCACTTGTACCGGTCATCGGTTCATATTGCCCCTTCTCGTTCTCGCGCTGCATCTTGCTCAGGGTGACTTTAACACCCTTCATGTTTCTGACAGAGTTGAAATATAGTTTCTGCTCAATGTCAGAGTTTGACACTTCCTTCTTGATGTTGGTATGGAACTGTGGCAGAGTCAGCTGCCTGCGTTTGTCCTTTAACAAGTCAATGTTACGCCAACCTGGCCAACGTTTCAGCGCCTCGTCAATCCATGCCAACTTCTCAGCCTTCTGGTTGTATTTGTATGCTTCGGCTTTAGCTATGGCAAGCTCGCAGCACTCTGGCAGGTCTTGATACAGACTGATAAGAGAGTCTAACTGTTTTATGCTCTTTGTGTCATGCTCGCACATCATGGCTGTGGCAAGACACGCTGCGGCACGGTTGCCAGTGCGGTCGTAGTAGTCCTTTAATGCCTTATGCTGTCCCGTGTGCATGGCAATGACACTCAGCAGGTCGTGGTTGAAATAGCGGCTGTCTTCCTTGATGTCAAGGAATGGGGCGTAACCTTTAGCCACGTTTGCCTTGGTGTATGTCTTGGCATCGGGCGAGGCGAGCAGGGAGTCTATATCAGGCTTGGAGCTGACACGTATGGAGTCGGTGCTGAGCTCACTGGACATTATCGTCTGATACAGAGTAGCGATGACACCGTTGGTGTGTTTCCATTTCATCCACTTGATGCGTATGCGCTCACGACAAGTCTTGACAGAGTCTGGGGATATGTCTTCCTGCATATCCATCTCTCTTGACAAAGCGAGGAGGAGGTCGCCATACATCTTCTGCTTCTCGGCCTTGCGCTGTATTTCGTGTAAGTGGCCTATGGCGGTCTGAGGCAAGTCATTCTCGGCGGCTTTCTTGTATGACTTCCACAAAGAAGATATGGACTGTGCGTTGACTGCTATCACAGCCACGGCAAGCATCAAGGTGGTTATGGAACGTTTCATCTAATTCATAATTTATAATTCACAATTCACAATTCTTAATGCATAATGCATAATGCATAATTCATAATGCAAAACTCATAACTCATAACTCTTAATTATTAATTAATTATTCGTGCGTTTTCACTCGCTCTGTCTTTGCCTGCTCGGCATTGCGGCGGTTGGTGACCGTCACCACGCTCTGTGCCAGTGCTATGAATGCCTGGCCAACGGGTGATGCTACGTCGAGGGCGGCAGGGGTGCCGGCATCGCCATTCTCGCAGATGCTCTGCACGATAGGTATCTGTGCCAACAGCGGCACGTTCATCTCAGCGGCGAGGTTCTTGCAACCCTCCTTGCCGAAGATGTAATACTTATTCTCTGGCAGTTCGGCAGGCGTGAACCATGCCATGTTCTCCACCAGTCCGAGGATAGGCACGTTGACCTTGTCGTTGGTGTACATGTCGATACCCTTGCGGGCGTCAGCTAATGCCACAGCCTGTGGTGTACTGACGATTACTGCGCCGGTGATGGCGAGAGTCTGAAGCAGTGACAGGTGGATGTCGCTGGTGCCCGGTGGTGTGTCGAGGATGAGGAAGTCAAGTTCGCCCCAGTCGGCATCGGCTATGAGTTGTTTCAGTGCGCTGCATGCCATGCCACCGCGCCACAGTGTGGCGGTGTCTTTGTTTACGAAGAAACCTATGGAAAGGAGCTTCACCCCGTACTGCTCTACAGGCATGATGAGCTGGCGGCCGTCCTTCTCTATGGCATACGGACGCACATCCTCCACCTGGAACATCTTAGGTACTGACGGACCGAAGATATCGGTGTCGAGCAGTCCCACGCTGTAGCCCAGTCGTGCTAGTGATATGGCGAGGTTGGCGCTGACGGTACTCTTGCCTACGCCGCCCTTGCCGGAGCTTACGGCGATGATGTTCTTCACCTGTGGAAGCAGGTGGTCGTCATCAGGACGTGGAGCCGACTTGAACTCGGTCTTTATCGTTACCTCTACCTCCTTGCCTACGTGGTAGTGTATGGCAGCCTCGGCAGCCTTTACCGTAGATTTCAGGAATGGGTCGGTCTCACGTGGGAATATGAGTATTATCTCAACTTTGTTGCCGTTAATCTTTGGCTGGTCAGCCAGCATCTCGCTCTCTATGATGTTCTTCTTCGTACCGGCATACGTCACAGTTGCCAGTGCATCAGTTATGAGTTTTGGGTATAGTGTCATCGTTATATCGTTATATCGTTATGTCGTTATATCGTAATTTCGTAATATCGTTATATCGAAATATCGTTATTTCGTTATGCCGTCTTGTCGTTATAACGATATATCGTTATTTCGTTATTTCGCTTGCCGTTATTTCGTTATTTCGCCTGTCTCCATTATCTTATTTATCTCCTCCTCTGTCTTATACAGTTTGTCCTTACACAACTTTATAAGTGATTGCGCTGTCTTCAGTTCCTTGGTAAGCGAGTCAATGTCAAGTTCTCCGCTCTCCATACGCCGTACAATGTCTTCCAGTTGCTTCATGGCGTCGCTATAGTTCTTTTTCTCCATATATATCGTTTTACAGGTTTCTTATTCTCCATTCTGCAGGATACAGGTTGTTGGCGCGTGTGCCGATGTTCTTGACAAAGCCGAGGGGCAAACCGCCGTATGTCACGATGACAAAGCCGCGTGGAACGTTGTCGGGTAGGGTGACAGCCTCGCGGTGGAGGTATCTCAACGCATCTTCGCGTGACAGCTCTGTCATGGGGTATCTGTCCTTGTCAAGATTGATGAGCAGGGCGTCAGCATGTGCGGGCGCCTGTTCCTTCTCTTTCTTATGGCTGTGGTGTGACTGTTCCTTCACTTTGCCCGTCTGGCGCGGTGCACGGAGGTTGTCAAGCTTGTCGGTGCGTAACTTACCGGTACACTGTGTGGTGTCGGTCTTACGCAATACAGCCATGAACAGTCCCTCACCCCTCGTAGTGCCGGGGATGAAGCGATAGACAGGCTTGTCCCATCCTGATAGCAGCGAACCCGTGATATGCCATTCCTCATGGGTGGCAACGGGTAACAACTCGGCGCCAAGCTCTTCTGTTATCCAGCGTACGTTCTCCTCGTCCTCATGGGTGTTGAACGTGCAGGTGCTGTAAACCATAATGGCACCAGGCTTCAGGCATGGCCATATATCTTTTATTATGCTGCGTTGTAACTCCTGACAGTGCATCACGTTTCTCAGGCTCCACTCGGATATTGCACCGCTGTCCTTGCGGAACATACCCTCGCCAGAGCAAGGGACATCGCACAGGATGAAATCGAAGAGCATACGCGCATCGGCATAGTCGCGAGCCAGTCTGCTGGTAACAACGACATTGGGGTGTCCTTGCTTCTGTATGTTCTCCAACAGGATGTTGGCTCTTTTCCTGTCTGGTTCGTTACAGTAAAGAGTTATGTCAGACGGCAGGGCAGCGCGCAGCAACGTGGACTTGCCACCAGGTGCAGCACATAGGTCGAGTGCCGTACCTTCTGTAATATCTACATGTTGTCTGATTACTTCGTCAAGAAACATAGATGATGCCTCCTGTACGTAATACGCACCGGCATGAAGCATCGGGTCAAGGGTGAAGTTAGGACGCTCACTGAGGTAGTAAGCGTTACGACACCATGGCACCCTGCTCTCCACCTTGTCAGAGAATGCGAGTTGCTCAGCACCATCTGTCTTCCAAGGGTTAAGTCTGATGCTTACGGGCACCTCTCCGTCAAAAGCGGTAATATATTGCTTCCACAGTTCCTCTCCGAATAATTTCTTCGTATAACTTATAAATTCCTCTGGTAAAGTCATAAGGGCGTTATAAATTAGTTCGCATTCTCTGAGACATACAACAAGCGTATCAAGCGTATGTCCTCCTCAGAGTAGTCCTCTGCCAACTCCTCGTATGCTTCAGTAAGAGAGTCGGTCTCTGCCTCCTCAAAGTATGCATAGATGTCATCAAACTGCTCCTCGTCCATCGCTTGCTCTACGTAGTATCTCAGGTCAACGTGGGTGCCGCTATATACTATTGCCTCAAGTTCGTCCAACAACTCGGAGAACTTCAGGTGTAACGACTGGGCTATCTCATCCAAAGGCATCTTGCGGTCTATGCAGCCTATAATCTTTACTTTGCCTACAGATTTGTTGGCGATGCTCTTGACACGTATATCCTCAGGGCGCACTATGTCGTTCTCCTCGCAATAGAGCTTTATCTGCTTGATGAAAGGCTCGCCGTAACGCAGGGCCTTGCCGCGGCCCACACCTTGTATCTTCTGCAGCTCGTCCATCGTGACAGGGTACATGGTGGCCATCTGCTCGATGGATGTGTCCATGAAGACTATATACGGTTGCACTCCTTTCTGGCGTGCCACATCGCGTCTCAAGGCCTTGAGGATGTTATACAACTGCTCGTCAAGGGCTCCGGTATGAACGGCGCTCTCCTCGTAGTCGTCATTAAATACGTTATCCTCGGTGACATAGAACGGTGCTATGTCTGCCGGTGATTCCTTGGCAGCCTTATACCATCTCTTGCCGGCGGCAGTCAGTCTGAGCGCACTGCCGTTCTCTATATCCTTCTTTATGTATCCGTCAACAACTGCTTGCTTTATTACGGCGCTCCATAGGTTGTCGGCCAGTCCCTCACCGCAACCGAAATCCTCATGCTCGTTATGATGATGGGCCTCTATCTCATCTGTAGGACGTCCTTTGATAAAGTCAAGCACATAGTTGGCACGTTGTGCTTCTTTCAATGCTGTAATGGCAGTGATGAGGGCCTCAAGATATGCCTTGGCCTCTATCTTCTTCTTCGGATGTCGGCAGTTGTCACAGTTGCAGCAGTTGTCTTTGTCATAGTCTTCGCCGAAGTATCTCAGCAACATCTTACGGCGGCAGATGGATGCCTCGGCGTATGCTGACATCTCTTGCAGCAGATGCTTGTTGACCTCCTGTTCCGTGGACTGCTTGCTGTCTGTCAGTTTCTCCAACTTCTGCAGGTCGCTGCGTGAGTAGTAGGCTATGCATACACCCACGCCTCCGTCGCGACCGGCGCGTCCTGTCTCCTGATAGTATCCTTCCAAAGACTTTGGTATGTCATAGTGTATGACATACCTCACGTCGGGTTTGTCTATTCCCATACCGAACGCTATGGTGGCGCATATCACATCGATACGCTCTGACAGAAAGGCCTCCTGCGTGTCATTGCGTACAGAAGTCTCCAGTCCGGCATGGTAAGGCGCTGCCTTGATGTCATTGGTGCGCAGCACCTCGGCGAGTTCCTCCACTCTCTTTCTTGACAGACAATATACTATGCCGCTCTGACCTTCATGCTGTTTGATGAACCTCACAATCTGCTTGTCCACGTCATGAGTCTTTGCCCTTACCTCATAGTACAGGTTAGGACGGTCGAACGAACTAAGGAAATCCTTTGCCGCAACGATGCCGAGACTCTTCTTTATGTCCTGACGTACCTTCTCTGTAGCTGTGGCCGTAAGGGCTATGACAGGGGCTCTGCCTATATTGTCGATGATAGAGCGCAGGCGTCGGTATTCAGGACGGAAGTCATGGCCCCATTCTGATATGCAATGGGCTTCGTCTATGGCATAGAAAGATATCTTTATGCTGCGTAAGAAGTTGGAGTACTCCTCCTTGGCAAGTGACTCCGGTGCCATGTATAGTAACTTTGTAACACCGTTCCTTACATCTGCCTTGACCTTCTCTATGGCTGCAACGCCCATCGTGGAGTTGAGGCAGTGAGCCACGCCGTCACGCTCGCTGATGCCGTTGATGGCGTCCACCTGGTTCTTCATCAGTGCGATGAGAGGTGACACCACGATAGCCATGCCGTCCATCATCAGCGATGGCAACTGGTAACACAAAGACTTACCGCCGCCCGTTGGCATAAGCACAAAACAATCATTACCATCAAGCAAATGCTTGATTATCTCCTCCTGCTGACCCTTGAAAGTGTCGAAGCCGAAGTAATGCTTGAGTTGTGTGGTTAGGGCGTTCAAATCCGGTATGTCTTATTAAGTCAGAATTTCTTTTCCAGTTGTTCCTTTGCGTACTCTTTCGTTACTTCAAACTTGTTGATACCCTTTGACGGTGCATTGTACATGGCATCTGTCATTATGGTCTCAACAATTGAGCGCAGACCGCGCGCACCGAGCTTGTACTCTATCGCCTTGTCAACGATGAAGTCGAGTGCCTCTGTGGTGAACGTCAGTTCTATCTTGTCCATCTTGAAGAGCTTGATGTACTGGCGTACGATGGAGTTCTTTGGTTCCACCAATATGCGGCGCAGTGCATCCCTGTCAAGTGGGTTAAGGTGTGTCAGTACAGGCAGACGACCTATGATTTCGGGTATCAAGCCGAATGACTTCAGGTCTTGTGGTGCCACGTACTGCATCATGTCGTTCTTATCAATGCGCTTTACGTTCTGTACACTGTTATATCCTATGGTATGGGCATTCATGCGCTGTGCTATCTTACGCTCTATGCCGTCAAAGGCACCACCGCAGATAAACAGTATGTTTCTTGTGTTAAGATGTATATACTCCTGGTCAGGGTGCTTGCGTCCACCCTTTGGTGGTACGTTGACGATAGTGCCCTCAAGCAACTTGAGCAGTCCTTGCTGCACACCCTCTCCGCTTACGTCGCGTGTTATGCTTGGGTTGTCGCTCTTGCGGGCTATCTTGTCAATCTCGTCAATAAACACGATGCCTCTCTCTGCTGCCTTCTGGTTGTAGTCAGCCACCTGAAGCAGGCGTGTAAGGATGCTCTCTACGTCCTCGCCTACATAGCCGGCCTCGGTGAATACCGTGGCATCGACAATGGTGAAGGGCACGTTGAGCAGACGGGCTATGGTGCGTGCAAGTAAGGTCTTACCCGTACCGGTGGAGCCTACCATTATGATATTGCTCTTCTCTATCTCTACCCCGTCGTCTTCCTCTTTCTGTGACAAGCGTTTATAGTGGTTATATACTGCCACTGACAGATATTTCTTTGCTTCGTCCTGACCTATGATGTATTCATCAAGGTAAGCCTTTATCTCCTGCGGTTTAGGTACGTTGCTCATATTCACGGCCTCCAGGTCCTTTGAACCGGCTGCCATCTCGGCTATCTGGTTAGAGGTGAGGTTTTTCTCCGCCGCCTCCGCTCCTTGTCCGTGAAACACCGTCTGTGTTATCTGATATGCCTGAGCCACACATTCATCACAGATATACCCTTGCATACCTGTGATGAGCATGTTTACCTCGTCTTCTCCTCTGCCGCAGAAGCTGCAGCAATTTTGCTTTCTTTTAACCATCTGTTTGGTCGTTTATTCGTTTGGTCGTTTGGGGCAGTCTCCCCTTCCTCGCTTTGAGGATAAGGGCGGGTCTGTTGGCTGTATCGCCGTTAGGGACTGTTCACCTTTCCCTCACTGCGAGGGTATGGGTGGGGACTTCCCTTATCCCTTCTTTACCAACACCTGGTCTATCATACCATACTCTTTGGCCTCCTCTGCCGTCATCCAGTAGTTGCGGTCAGAGTCCTGCCATACCTTCTCATACGGTGTGTGTGAGTGGTTGCTTATTATGGTGTAAAGCTCTTTCTTGAACTTCTGTATCTCCTTTGCCTCTATCTCTATGTCTGAGGCCTGTCCCTGTACTCCGCCAAGAGGCTGGTGTATCATAACACGACTGTGGGGCAGGGCCTGGCGCTTGCCTTCCTTGCCGGCCACGAGCAATACCGCACCCATAGAGGCTGCCATACCGGTACAGATAGTAGCTACGTCACTTGATATGAACTGCATGGTGTCATATATGCCGAGACCAGCCGTAACGCTGCCACCAGGACTGTTGATATAGATAGAGATGTCTTTGTCTGGCTCTGTAGAGTCAAGGTAGAGCAGCTGCGCCTGTATGGTGTTTGATGTGTAGTCGTTTATCTCTGTACCAAGGAAGATGATACGCTCCATCATAAGTCTTGAGAAGACGTCCATCTGGGTAACGTTGAGCTGGCGCTCCTCCAGAATATAAGGGTTGAGATACTGGTTCCTTGCTCTCATTACCTCATCAAATGCCAGACCGCTCATTCCGGTGCGGTCCATGGCAAACTTGCGAAAATCACTTGTAATATTCATTTGTTCTATTCGTTTTTTACTTAAATGTTTTCAGGGCTGCCTTCACGGTGTCGTCATATCTGTTAAGATATTCCACCCAGGCTTGCTCATTCATTATATTATATATTATGCGTGAATTAATATACTGTTCCAACAGACTATGCGACTTCTTTATCATGAGATTGCGACGCTGTAAGCCGTGTGAGTCGCCATAGGTAGCAAACTGCTCCACTGTGTTCTGTTTTACCAGATAGTCTGCCAGGGCGTTCATCTCACGGAAGGAGTTTAGCTTGAGCCTGTTCTCGTCTGTATATACAAAGGCAAACTGCATTATCAAACCTGTTATTGACGCCTCCTTGTAATAGGACGTCACGTTTGTGGTGTCCTCTGCCACGAAGATGTCAGGCGTGATGCCGCCGCCGCCAAATACTATACGTCCGCCTACGGTCTTATACTGCGGTCCCTCGTGCTTTATGCTGTCCTGATTGAAATACTCGCCGTGCTCATATCTCGTGATAAGGTCCTTCTGGTAGTCATCACCACTTCCCATAGAGTAAGGTTTCTGTATGCAGCGTCCAGACGGAGTGTAGTAACGTGCCACGGTGAGACGTATTATGGAACCGTCAGGGAAACCTATCTGCTGTTGCACCAGTCCCTTGCCGAAAGAGCGTCTGCCTACTATCATCGCCCTGTCATTATCTTGCATAGCACCAGCGAATATCTCGCTGGCAGATGCTGATGCCTCATTGATGAGCACCGCTAACGGCATCTGCTGGTAGGAACCGCGGCCGTCACTCTTGTAGTCCTGGCGCTGTACCTTGCGTCCCTCTGTATATACTATGAGACGGTTCTTTGGCAGGAACTCATTGGCCATCTGCACTGCTGCCTCAAGATAGCCACCGGCATTGTCGCGCAGGTCAATAATCAGGTGGCGCATATTGTGTGATGAAAGTGAGGCCAGTGCCACGAGCATCTCTGCATAGGTATTCTCGCCGAAGTTCTTTATGCGTATATAGCCAGTCTCTTCGTCTATCATATAG
>Ga0247611_10004188_pt1 | contig 20281 bp, 18 predicted proteins | sample 177DNAGHGhighgp2_FD_192422 | JGI IMG/M metagenome (GOLD analysis project Ga0247611, IMG submission 192422) | Sheep rumen microbial communities from Palmerston North, Manawatu-Wanganui, New Zealand - 1770 DNA GHGhigh gp2 | ecosystem: Host-associated > Mammals > Digestive system > Stomach > Rumen...
TTCAATTATTCTTTTTACATCTTCGGGAACCTGAATTTGCATGCTCTCTCCCGTAATTATAATTATGCCGTTTCGATGCTGTCCGCCTTGGCAAGTCCGTACTTTTCAACCGCGGCCTCTCTCATCTTGTATTTCAGAATCTTTCCTGCCGCATTCATCGGGAAGCCGTCGCAGATGTCCACATATCTGGGCACTTTGTGCTTTGCCATATGGGCACGAACGTAATCCTTTATTTCCTCCTCGGTCAGTTCCACGCCTTCCTTCGGAACAACGCAGGCACAAATTTCTTCTCCGAGCTGTTCATCGGGAACACCGATTACCTGAACATCCTTTACCTTCTCATAGGTATAAATAAATTCTTCGATTTCCTTCGGATAAATATTTTCACCGCCGCGGATAATCATATCCTTCAAGCGGCCCGTAATCTTGAAATTGCCTTCGGGAGTCCTCTGTGCCAGGTCTCCGGTATGAAGCCAGCCGTCCTTGTCAATGGCCTGTGCGGTTGCAACGGGCATTTTGTAGTAGCCCTTCATAATATTGTAGCCTCTTGCACAGAACTCGCCGTCCACTCCGTCCGGAACTTCTTCTCCGGTTTCGGGGTCAATGATTTTACACTCTACACCGGGCAGCGGTCCGCCGACGGTATTTACACGTACATCGATGGAATCCTCCGTACTGGACATCGTACATCCCGGAGATGCTTCCGTCTGACCGTATACAATGGTAATTTCGGACATGTGCATTTTTTCCACAACGTCCTTCATGATGGCGATGGGGCAGGGAGAACCTGCCATAATGCCCGTTCTCATATAGGAGAAATCTGTCTTGGGGAAGTCCTCATGCTCAAGCATTGCAATGAACATTGTCGGAACTCCGTGGAAGCACGTAATCTTCTCGCGGTTAATGCAGGCAAGTGCCGGTTTCGTGGAAAAATACGGAATCGGGGAAATGGTTACACCGTGAGTCATGGATGCGGTCATTGCAAGCACCATACCGAAGCAGTGGAACATGGGCACCTGAATCATCATACGGTCCGCGGTGGACAAATCCATACGGTCGCCGATGCATTTTCCGTTATTTACAACATTATAGTGTGTCAGCATTACACCCTTCGGGAAACCTGTGGTACCTGAGGTGTACTGCATATTGCAGACATCATGTTTATCCACAAGCGAAGATCTTCTGTATACTTCCTCGATGGGCACGGTCTCTGCCAGTGCCAGCGCATCTTCCCAGGTCAGGCAGCCCTGCTGTCTGGAGGATACGTTAATGATATGACGAAGGAAAGGAAGTCTCTTGCAGTGAAGTGCTTTTCCGGGTGTGTTTCCGTTAAGTTCCGGACAGAGTTCCGCCATGATTTCATTATAATGGGAATCCCTGAATCCGTCGATCATAATCAGGGTGTGCGTATCGGAATTTCGAAGCAGATATTCCGCCTCGTGAATTTTATATGCCGTATTCATGGTAACTAAAACCGCACCGATTCTGCAGCATGCCCAGAAGGAAATATACCACTGGGGTACGTTGGTGGCCCAGATTGCAACATGAGTACCCTGCTTTACGCCGAGCGCGATTAAGGAGCGGGCAAACTCATCCACGTCATCCCTGAATTCCTTGTAGGTTCTGGTATAGTCAAGCGTTGTGTAACGGAACGCATACTGGTCGGGAAATTCCTCTACCATGCGGTCCAGTACCTGCGGGAAGGTTTTGTCGATAATCTCTTCTTTCTTCCACACAAACTTGCCGGTTCCTGCCTTGTTGGAATAAAGGCCGTGCTCCGCCGTTACGGTTTTACGCTCATACTGACTCATAAAATTCACAAAATGAGGGAATACGATTCCGGGGTCGGAAAGTTCCGAAAGCCAGGAAGGAATCCACTCAAAGGAAATGAATCCGTCGTAATTCACGCTGCGAAGAGCACGCATCAGATCTTCAATCGGAAGATTTCCTTCTCCCATCAGACAGTATCCGTTCTCATCGGAATCCTTGATATGAACATGCTTTACATAGGCACCCAGATTCTGAATTGTGGTCTCGGGCGCTTCCCCTCCGTGACGAACGGTATGATGAATGTCCCAGAGTGCCGCAACATTGTCTCTCGCAAATACGTTTAATACATTGCGAAGACGCTCGGTATCGGAATAAACACCGATGGTCTCCAAAAGAAGGGAAACACCGTTATCGTCCGCTTCCCGGTAGGTCTGTCTGATACACTCAATGACAGGTTCATCCGATACTTCCGTATCCTTAATGCTCTTTCCCGCACGAAGACGGATGCAGGGGCAGTTTAAAATCTTTGCAATCCGGATATACTCACGGATTTCTTCCACATTTTCCGCAACTTTGTCGGGATCCGCCACATCGCAGGTAGCATCGAGGCAGGATACGGAAAGTTGCATCTGAAACAGTTTTCTTGCGGTTTCCACGATGTTTTCATTATTAAACGGTCTGTTCTTTCCTGAGAAAATCTCTTTTTTGATATCGTGAATTTCAATACCGGCAAACTGAAGATCCTTTGCAGTAGCATAAAAATCCGTCCAGTCAAAATCATCCCAACCGTTTGTACTGTATGATAATTTCATTTCAAAACTCCTTTTCTTAAATCCGTGCCTTAATTATTCGTTCTTGTTGTCATATACGATTTTATTGATTGCATTAAGGTACGCGCGTATGCTGGCACCGATAATGTCCGTGGAAATTCCGCTGCCGGAATAGAGTTTTCCGTTATAGCGAAGTTTTACCAAGGCATTTCCTACCGCTTCGCTTCCTTCGGTTACGGACTGAATCTGGAAATCATCAAGCTCGTAATGAACACCGACTACCATTTCCACCGCAAGGAAAGCCGCAGCAATGGGGCCGTCTCCGGAAGAAAGTCCCTTTAAGCGGTTGCCGTCCTTTTCGAGGGTAACCTGAGCCGTAGGGGTAATAATATTTCCGCTGTTGATTACAAAATTGTCAAGCTGGTATGTGGGTGCAACCTGAAGCGATGCGGTCGCAATAATTGCTTCCATTTCCTTGGTTCCGACTTTCTTCTTTTCGGAAACACGCTTGAATTCCTTATATACTCTTGCGTTATCGTCATCGGAAAGATCATAGCCGAGCTTTTTGACAGCACGGATTACCTTGGAAATATCCGCAGTTTCATCAAGGTCCAGCTCTTCCTTCTTCGCAATGGCGGTATCCCCGAATATTTTGGTTCCGCCGGTCTTGCTTCCGTCCATCCAGGAAAGCTTGCGAAGAACCTTTTCCACTTCCGGACGGTTCTGTGCAATATTAATCTGCAGGGAATCACCGCGCTCGGTCATAATGTTTACAATGGCTTCGAGTCCCGGAGCTGCCTTGCCGATCAGAGCAGTTTTTACTTCCGTCGCGCCGCTGCCGATGCAGGTAATCGTATTGGCGGTTGCCATATTCAGACTGTCGGAGCAGGTTACGGAAACCGGTATTTCCACAAACTTTTCATCGACTGCCTTCAGATCCTCAAAAAGATGATCCAGCATGGTATCAAATTCCTCGGGAAGCATAACTCCCGCCGTATCTTCGAGGTTAATCGAGGTTGCACCTGCGGAAATGGCTGCGGTAACAATTGCCGATAAGAATTCTCTCTCGCTTCTTGTGGCATCCTTACAGGAAAATTCAACCTCTGCACAAAGACTCTTTGCATAGGCAACAATAGCGGGAACGAGTTCCAGAATTTTCTTCGGCTTCATTCCGCAAAGATATTCCATCTGAACCGGAGAAGTCGGTACACTGATACAGATTCTGGGATTTTTGGCATTTGCAAGAGCCACAGAAGCCTTTTCCACCTCTTCGCGGTTCAATCCCGCTTCCACGGAGATAGTACTGTTCTTGATTACGGGAGCCAGGGACTTAATTAAGAGGCTGTCCGTCTGTTCCGTAGCCTTCGGCATCTCAATGATATCAATCATCAGATTATCCAGCTGTTTTGCCACTTCCATTTTTTCTTTGAAGCTTAACGTGCTCTTCGCATTGCCGCAAGCTTCCCGAATTGTGATGTCTGCAACTCTGATTCTTTTCATGTTTGTATTCCTTTCTGTATTTGTACCAATTCCTTATTCTTTCCCTCGCGATGCCACTCGCAGACGCTTCGCATCTGCTTCGTGCCGCGCTGTCGCGCTATGAATTCTTTCCCTCGCGATGCCACTCGCAGACGCTTCGCATCTGCTTCGTGCCGCGCTGTCGCGCTATGAAGGTCCGTGTGCAAGCAGTCCAAATTCTATGCAAGCATCTCTTTGTACTGCTTGCACACGTACCTTCGCATCGCTCGTAGATACACGCAAAAAGTCCCGAAATTCCCAGCGGAATTTCGGGACGATAAACATTCTTATTTACCGCGGTACCACCCGACTTGTTGCAAAAGCAACCTCTCTGCCAGATACCAACATATCTGCGGCTGTGATAACGGAGCCTGCCGTAATTCCTTACTGATTCGTTCGGGAACTCTGCTCGGGAGTGAGACTGCAACCGCGCTTCCGTATCGGCTCGCACCATCCGCCGACTCTCTGTAACTTCCCTGCGATGCATAATTCCTTCATAGCATTTAAAAATTTGCGATTGAAATGATAATAATTCAATTTTAAAGACTTGTCAATTCTTTTTTCCAAATCCGTCGGAATCAGCCCTGACCACCGAAGCCGCCCTGTCCGTCGTAAGAATTGTTCTGGTAGGAATTACCATAGGTATTATCCCCGCCATAAGTGCCGCCGTAGTTTCCTCCGCCGTAATTATTATTGTCATACGTTCCGCCGTAACCGGTTCCGCTTCCGTAATTGGCCGGACGGAATGCCTGATTTTCCTGACGGGATTTAATAATACGTACAATCGTGATTGCAAGAACAACGCCGCCTACCACAAGCAGAAGCACGCCTGCCAGAATCAGACCCCACATGGAACTTCCGTTGCTCATAATTACATAAGGAACCATCATCTGGTCGATTTCGGTTGAGGTATATCCCCAGTCCTGTAAAAGCTCTGTCATATATTTTTTATCATTGGAGCTCATTTTGCGAAGATAACCGTCAATCTTAACGGAATCGTTGTTCCACTCTACGGTTCCTTCCGTATCGTTCCACCACTCATAGCTCTTGTCCACAATGCTGTCAAACTTGGAAAACTGGTCCTTGGTTGCCGCAACGCCCATAAAATGGGCCATATAAATACCGTCTTCTTCCACCAAGAGATCCGGCAGTGTGTAATACGCGCCGGTCACCTCACCGTCTCTTTCATAGACCATATAGCAGTCCATCAAAAAGTCCATATCCACTTCCACGTGCTGGTTTGCTCTTAAGCTTTCCCAGTCCGTATTGTAAAGATCCGTAGCGGGCATCTTCATGCTGATGGTTAAAATCGTACCGTAAACGATGCAGGCAATTCCGAGAAGGACAAATCCGATTCCCATTACCATGCCTCTTGTTTTTGAAAAAAAGAACATTTTTCTTCCCCTTTCACTCTGCGTGTCAACAATTGCAAAAATCATTTTCATTTTATATGTTTTTTTCAAATAGCGCAAGAACAAAGAGTCTCATGAACACCTTATCGCATAAAAAACGCAGGACAGATCTGTTCCTGTCCTGCGTTTTTTTCTTTGGGAAACTTGTTACTGCATTTTTATTCTATCATGCGAACATGTGTTTGTAAATATGGATTTTGATTTTTTCCTTTTTCTGTAGTAAAGTTGTATTGTATGAAAAGAAAAACCGTCAGAAAAACACATACTCTCCCGGCCCGCATTTTTGCGGTTTTTTGCTGTGTCTTTCTGATTCTTCCCTTTGCGGGCTGTAATCTTTTTTCGGGTTCGGGCAATCCTTCTTCCGAAATCGGTTCCTTCGGAGAAATTCCGTCCGAAACACTTCCGGCTCTGTCTCCCGCAGAAATTCATGCTCTGATGGAGGAGCGGACTGTTTCCGACGCAGGGCGGGCTCACGATCAGGTTTCTTCCGTTTCCGAACCCAATCCCGGATGGGAAGCGCCGACACCGCTTCTTGATTTTTCCTCCGGACTCGTTCTGGATATTCATAATGACGAAGAGTTCAATGCATTTATGAAGCACTATCTGGCTCTTCGAAAAACCAATTTCTGTTTCAATGCCTGTGACGGATTTACCATTAATAATGATGTTCTCTTATATCGCTTTTCCCTTCCCTATGTTTCCACAACCTGGACCGAGTTAAGTGACGGAAAAGTTTACTGGGACATTACGATTCGCTATTATCCCGGAACTTATATCGCAGACGCCTACTTCTCGGGCGATACCTCATCCCTGGAGCCGGATGAGCTTAAGACATATGAAATTGCCAGGGATTTTATTGAAAACAAAGTCCTTCCGGAAGAAAGCTTTGTGAAAAGAGAACGCCTGATTCACGATTTCATCTGCGAAAAAACCGTATATTCCAACCCTAAATCCGGTGAAAAAGTTCCGAGACACTGCACTGCCGTCGGTCTTCTTCTCGACGGCAAGGCGAATTGCCAGGGCTATACCGACTGTTGCAACATGCTTTGCAGAATGGCCGGAATGATGTCGGAAAGCCAGAGCGGATACGGGGACGGAACTCCCCATGTATGGAATATCATAAAAGTCGGCAGAAACTGGTATTCCATGGATATTACCTATGATGACACCACCTTCCAGGGAGACGGAAGCGGTTATCCCGGCTATCTCTATTTTAATGCCGGAAAAGATATTCTGGAGGTTACCCATTCCCTGCGCGAAAAAAGCGAACTGATTCCGATTAAGGATGAGTCCGATGAAAATTATTTCTATTATTCCGATGAATTTACCGACAAAGCGCATGTCGAAAGCGAAGCGGATGCCATTACGCAAACCGCAAGACTGCTGGAAAACAGCGTGGTAAATAATGAAAAATACGTCTCTGTCATGGCAGAGAACTGTTCCCTTTATTCTTCCGATATCGTCGATCCGATTCAGGATGAAATAAAAGGAGCCCCCTCGCCGATTACCATACATACTTTCCGCGCGGGAAGTAATACGTTTATCCTTGGGGAGCCCCTTTATTAATCATTTTTCTTTTTTATCATTCCTTCGGTACCTGAATACCCTCGTCGTTAAAGTGATCCTTGATTGCGTTGAAATCGCTCAGTACCCAGTTGTAAAGTCCTGTGGTTACCAGGCTGTCGCAATACGGACATTTGCCAAAACTTGTGCCGGTTAACGGCGCTCCGCAGTTCGGGCAGTTAATTCCGATGCTCTGTGCTCCCGCTTCGGGAGTCTTCGCATTTACACTTCTCATGAAGGTCATCTCATAACGCATGGTCCAGCGGGTGCTCTGATCGCCGTAAAGAATCTGTCCCGTGCTTTCTTTTACCTGATAATCAATCATCGAAGAATTCAGATAAACCTTCAGATATTCAAACTGCGCATCCCTGCGATAGGAAGTGGTATAAGCATCGTTGACGGTAAGTCTGTCCAGATGCTGAACAATTCCGTCTGCAATTTTCTTCTGAACCTGCTTCTCGGTTCTTTCGTAAAGGTTCTGGTGAAGAATCGCGCGTACCGGTTCCAAATCTCTCTTACACCATGCATCCTGAATATTCATGTATACATTCTTTGCAAATGTAATAAAATCGGGAATGGTAAAATTCGGATCCGTTTCCGAAATCAGTCTGCCGATTTCCATATCCCTGTTCGGAATGTTCAGTTGTTTCAAAGGTGCCTGTTTCCTTACCGGTGCCTGCTGCGGCGTTCTCGGGATGGAATTCTGCGGCTGACCGTTACCATGGTTTTTCACGTTGCTTCCAAGCTTCTTTCTCTTAACAATTGTAATCACTATAAATACAATAATTACCAGCACAATGCAGCAGCATCTGTATCTTGGCGGAACAATTGAAAAAATCATCCAGATCAGACTGAACAGGCCGCTGACATCTCCGCTGCTGCCTCCACCGCCCCAGTCGGAATCGCTGTCCCAGTCGGAGCTGCTGCTCCAGTCGGAATCACCCCAGTCCGAACTTCCCCAGTCCGAACCGCCGGAATCATAATCATAATCGTTATAATCCCCGAAAGCTCCCGAACGGAAGGATAAGCCCAATGTAAAGACTCCGAGAATCAGTACGGTAAAGGCACTGATCAGGAATATCTCCAAAAATTTACCGCGATGAAATCCTTTTTTGTTATTCTTCTTCATTTTCACTCCCCTTGCGTACCCTCTCCGTTTTCAGTCTCCGGGCACGCCTTTCACAACCGATATTATACTTTAAAATCATTTATAAGGCAAACGGGAAAGTCCGTCAGTGTTTCGCTGCTTCAATTCGGTTTTTCCGTCTCACCCGGTTGATATGTCTTTCAAAATCCCCGTTTTCCAGAAGCTCGGCAACAATATACTGTTCCAGCGTCGGCACCGGACAGGAGTACCATTTCAGTTCCTCTTTAAATGTATTCATAAGCTGTTCCGGAATCAGCATGTAAGCAATTCTGACCGAAGGCCCGATAGTTTTCGTAAAAGTATTTACGTATAGCACCCTTCCGTTTGGATCCATCGAAAAAATCGTATCCTCCGCTTTTTTCAGGGGTGTAAATTCCGACTCGAAATCGTCCTCTATAATCAGCGCATCCTTTTGCTCCGCCCATTTCAGATATTCGATTTTTTTATCGGGGGTTGCGGTAACACCGCTCGGGAAACTGCGATACGGTGTAACATGAAGAATATCCGCATTGCTCTTCCAAAGCGCCTCGCTTTTGATTCCGACCTTCCCGAGAGGAAGCTTTTCCACCTTTGCACCGTCTTTTTTATAAACCTCTTCCACCCTTTGGTAACCCGGTGTTTCGACACCGTAAATCAAATCCCTTCCGAAACAGCGTACAATCATTCCGTATAAATATTCCGCTCCGGCACCGATCATAATCCGGTCAGATGAAACCCTGATATGTCTGCTTCTCAACAGATAATCACTGATTGCAAGACGCAGACGTTCCGTCCCGAAGGTCTCCGATTTTTCCATCCATTCGTTTTCATAACCCGAAAGCACTCTCCGGACGGTTTTGGCATAAAGAGCTGCAGAAAATTCCGTTTCCGCGCTCTTCCCGTTCCCAGATCTTTGTTTTTTCGTTTCACTGCTCTTAACGAAAATGGTTTTTTCCCTTCCTTTTCCGGAAGCTTTCACCGGTTCCGTGCTCTCTCCGAGAAAATAATCACCGTGGGAAAACAGCACAAAATAGCCGCTTCTCTCCCTTGTCTCAATATAGCCTTCGGCAAGAAGGAGTCCGTAAGCGTGTTCCACGGTAATGACACTGACACCCTTTCTTTCCGCCATCGTGCGCTTGCTCGGAAGCTTCTCATCCGTTTTATAGATACCTTCCACAATATCTTTTTTTACTTCTTCATATATTTCAAGGTATTTTCCTGCCATGCCTTCTTCCGTTTCTCCCTTATATCATGATGTTTCTTTCCTGTGATGCTTCAATCTGGTTATATAAAATTCTTCAAATTTGGTAGTTTTTATAATATCAAAATAATGATATTCTTTTTTTAATTTCCGCACAAGCAGAAATTTTATATGTTTTTAAGGAGGCATCAAAATGTACAAGAAAGTATTAACCATTCAGGATATTTCCTGCGTAGGCCAGTGCTCATTAACCGTTGCACTTCCGATCTTAAGTGCCTGCGGAATGGAAACCATTATTCTTCCTTCCGCAATTCTGTCCACTCATACGGCAGGTTTTACCGGATTTACCTTCCGTGACTTAACGGATGATATTGACAAAATCACGGATCACTGGGCAAAGGAAAACATTTTCTTTGATACCCTTTATACCGGATATCTCGGAAGCATTGACCAGATTGACAAAGTAATCCGTATTGCGGACACCCGCTTAAAGGAAGGTGCTCCCGTGATTGTAGACCCCGCAATGGCGGACAACGGTGTGCTTTATTCGATTTTTAATCTGGAATTTGTAAAGAATATGAAGAGACTCTGTGACAAGGCAGATGTGATTCTTCCCAATATTACGGAGGCATGTTTCTTAACCGGAACCGAATACAAAGAAACCTATGACGAAGCATATATCCTTGATCTTGTAAAGAAGCTTGCGGTATCCGATGATCAGACCGTAGTTTTAACCGGCGTGTCCTATAAGAACGATACTACAGGTGTAGTTGTATACAAAGCCGGAGACCTTCAGTATTACGAACATGAAAAAATCGCGCAGGGTTGCCACGGAACCGGAGATGTTTATGCTTCCGCATTTGTAGGCGCTTTTATGAATGATAAAACCGCTTATGAAGCTGCAGCGATTGCTGCGGATTATACCGTTGCCTGCATCAAAAACACCCAGGGTGACAAGGACCACTGGTACGGTGTAAAATTTGAGCCGGTACTCGGTCAACTGATTAATTCATTACAGTAATACAGAAAAACAGAAATCAAAGCAGAAAATTATAACAGATTATGGAAAGCTCCCTCATCTGCGGCAAAGCTTTCCGAACGAACGATTAACACGGCACCCTTGGCAATTCTGAGGGTGCCTCCTTTTTTGCAAAACTCGTTACTGATTCCCCGTACCCTTTTATTGTCCAAAATTCCCTCAAATTCGTAATAAAAATCCCGAATGGATATTTCTGTCTCATCCGTCAGCGAAAAGACGGATAAGATCCCTTTTGCATCTTTGGGATAGGTAACGGAAGTTCCCGAAGTCAGTACATAGAAATATTCCGTTTCGGAAATCAGAAATGCACGTATTCCTTCCGCGGCAAATTCATGAAGCAGCTGGATATTGGCAATGGTATGATCCGTTCTTTCCCCGCCGAGTCCGCCGAAAATCAGAACGGTTTTCACACCGAGCTCTTTTAATTTCAGCATGCAGACACGCATATCGGTATCATCTTTTTCCCGTGGCAGACGGATGAATTCACTTTCCGGAAAGGCGCTCTTCGTTTTCTCAAACTCCTCTGCCTCTTCGGAATCCAAATCTCCGATCCAGTAGTCCGGTGCAATCCGGTTTCGCGCAAAAAAAGAAAGGCCGCCGTCTGCAGCCACTGAAATACATTTTTTCTTTTCAAGGCATTCCCTCAGATATGCCGCTTCGGTTCCCAGCGGGGATGCCCCCACCAGGATACCTGCTCTTTCTTCTTTCATGTTCTGCTTCTTTTTATCCCTTTAAGCCTCTTGCCTGACGATCCATATCTTCCACAACGATATCATAAATTTCACCGAGCGTTGCACAGTACTCTAAAACCTTCCAGGGCTCATTGGTATGATAGTGGATTTTAATCAGTTCTTCATCTCCTACTGCAAGAAGACAGTCCCCTACAAAATTCTCGGTGATGTAATCATTGATCTCGTCTTCATCAAGATCCTTGTCCGTACGCTCGATTAAAAGCTGTGTGTCATAACGATATTCGATTGACTGTTCCATAATGCTCTCCTTTTCTTTTCTATAATTCGGTGCTTAATTCTGTACGTCATTCGGTATAAATCAGCTGAAGAAAGAAACCGTTTCCGAAAGATGAACGGATAATTCCTCCACCTGTGACATCTCTCTCGAAATTTCCGAAACGTTTTCGGAAACCGATTCGATGGAAGCGCTGACTTCCTGTGAGGAAGCCGCATTTTCTTCGGATATTGCGGAAAGATCGCTGACATTTGACACGATGGCTTCCTTGATTTCCGCAAGTCTCTTCGTATTGACACGAACCTCTTCTATTGCCCTGACATTGGCATTGATGGCTTCATTTAAGGAAGCAAATTCGTTACTCGTTCTTTCGATGTCCGTCTGGCTCTCTTCAATAACCGCTTTGATATTTCTGGCAAGCTTTACACTTTCCTCGGAATTTAAAAGTACTTCCTTCGCAATCTGCTGAATGCTGGTCGCGCCTTCGTTCGATTTTAAGGAAAGTTCTCCAATGCTCTTTGCAACAACCGCAAATCCTTTTCCCGATTCACCCGCTCTGGCTGCCTCAATTGAAGCATTTAAGGACAGGAGCTTGGTCTGACTTGCAATGCTGATAATCAGTTCCACTGCCTCGTTTACTTTTTCAATGGAATCGTTGGTCCGAAGGATCTGCTCCGTAATGCTGTTTACCGCATCAATGGTATCGCGGAAGGAAGTCAGTACCTGATTCATACTGTCGGAAGCGTTCCTGTTGATATGGTTCATTTCCTCCGAAGAATCGGAAAGTCTCTTAACATTGCCTTCAATATCCGCAACGCGGTCGCCCATATCGGCAACCTTTAAGTTCACATCCTGCACGCTCTCCGCCATGCTCTGCGCACCCTGTGCAAGTTCTTCCACTGCGGAAGAAATATGTTCCGCGGCATTCTGTGTATCTTCGGATAAATTGTTCACGCTGTGAACATTTTCTCCGATTACCGTCGTAGCACTTTTTACCTCTTCCACCGTACTGTTTAAGCTGTCCCGGAACAATCCGAGAGAATTGATCATCTTTTGATTTTCCTTAACAATACTCCGAATTGCGAATGGTTCGCTGACATGTCCTTCCGCACAGACGCCGAGTGCATCAGCCATAGCCGAGAAAGGTTTTTTCACAATCTGCGCCACAAGAATAATTACCACCGAGAAAAGAATCAGTAGAATCAGACCTGCAGCCATAACACGGAAAATTATAATCGCAATATTCTTTTTGACAACGGAAACGGGCTTGCCCACAAAAGTCATGCCGACAAATTTACCGGCACTGTTTTTTACGGGCATGTAATTCACGTAATAATCCACACCGCTGATGCTTTCGCAGTCCGATGTATATTTTTTCCCGCCTCTCAAAACCGAAGATACAATATCACTGCTTGCTTTAAAGCCTTCCAGTCTGGCTCCGTTTCCGTCACGAAGGGAAGTCAGTACTCTGGTATCGCCGTAAAAAATTGCCATCACGATATCATCGTTCGTAAATCCGTCCACCAGTCCATAATTTCCCGAATCCCAGTGTTCCGTTCCCAGCTTGTCCCCGTAAGCCGCGGTTACGTACCGGTTAAATTCTTCGTTACATATGGAAAGTTCTGTCCGAACATGTTTGTGTACCAGTTTTGTCACATTCACATAGGTCAAAATAAAGAAGGCGATCAAAGAAGCGCCCAAAGGAATCAGTCCGAATAAAAGAAGCATTTTCAAAAGCGTAAAATTCGATTTTCTCATATCCACTCCCGCTGTATGTAACCGGACGTTTCGTCCGGATTAACCCTTTCATCCTATATAAAGTTTATTATACCATATCAGAAGGATTAATAGAGTATTTTTTTGTGTGTGCACATAAAAAAACCGGCAAACACATTTACGTCTGCCGGTTGAAAAAACGATATTAATAAAATTCGAAAGGTTCGATTATTTGTCGGACTCTTTCTTTTCTGCAGCCTTCTTTGCAGGTGCCTTCTTAGCGGGAGCCTTCTTTGCAGGTGCCTTCTTCTCTGCTGCCTTTGCGGGAGCTTTTGCTTCAGCCTTCTTTGCAGGTGCCTTCTTTGCAGGAGCTTTTTTAACTGCCTTCTTAACCTTAACATCTTTTAAGAGAAGTGCTTTTCCGAGATTTCCTTCTGCTTTAATCTTTCCGGTAAGATATGCTTTCTCAATTCCTAACTTTCCTTCAGCGATATCAGCGATTACATCACCGTCAGCAGTTACGATTACGTCTCTGTCAAAATACTCATAAGGCTCAACCGCAATCTTGCCTTCGTTTGCTTCAAGATAGAAAGCGCCTTCTGCTTCACCGATTACGTTGAACTGAATTGCTACATGCTCTTTTACTGCAGATGCATCTGCATTTTCAAAAGCAGCTTTTACTGTCTGAACCAATTTCTCGTAATTCATTTTTTTCCTCCTATTTTTCGAAAAAACAAATTCACTTTTTCACAACATTTGCATTATATTCTTTTCTTTTTTTATATGCAAGTTTTTTGATTTTTTTTGTATGTTTTTTATGTTTTTTCGCACTCAGCTCTTTATTTTTTGAATATTTTTTTACTGTATGGATTCTTCCACTTCCTGTGCGTAACGAACGGTTTCCATTGCATCCCTGCAATATCTGTCCGCGCCGATCATATCCGCATACTCCTGCGTAAGAACCGCACCGCCGACACACACCTTCGCCCATGGAGCACGTTCTCTCATAAGTCTGATGGTTTCCTCCATGGCAGGCACCGTGGTAGTCATCAACGCACTTAATCCCACTAAAGGAGCATGAAGTTCAACCACCTTGTCAACAATGGTTTCTTCCGGAACATCCTTGCCGAGATCCGTTACCGCAAAACCATAATTTTCAAGAATCAGTTTTACAATATTCTTTCCGATGTCATGAATATCTCCGTGAACCGTTGCGATCACAACCGCACATCTCGAAGGAGTGTCATCGCTTTCCTTCGAAGCCATCACTTTCTTGATTTCCTCAAAGGATGCTTTGCTTGCTTCGGCTGCCATCAGAAGCTGCGGAAGAAAAACTTTCTTTTTTTCAAAATCCTCGCCGACCGTATTCAGTGCCGGAATGATTTCTCTCTGCACTATGGTAAGCGGTTCCTCTTCCTTCAAAAGTTCCTTTGTAATGTTTCCTGCCTTTTCCTGCAGTCCGCGCACGATAGCGGCTTTCAGTTCGCTCAGTTCTTCCTTCTTTCCGGTTTCGGAAGCCGGTGAAGCCACATTACCTCCGCTCTGTCCCGCAGGGGTTTGTACTACGGTTGTAGTCGGAAGTGCGGACGCATATCCGATGTAATCCATACAGTTTTCATCCATATCGTGAAGTGCACGGAATGCATAATACACATTCATCATTTCCGCCGAATACGGGTTCATAATTGCTGCCGACAGTCCTTCTTCCAGACAAAGAGCAAAGAAAGTGGATGTCACAATATTTCTTACCGGCAGGCCGAAAGATACATTGGACACACCGAGGGATGTATTGGCTTTTAAATTATGACGGATATCATGTACCGCCTTCATCGTGGAAAGTGCCGCTTTGGTATCCGCCGAAATTGTCATTGCCAGCGGATCAAAAATCAAATCCTTTTTTCCGATTCCGAAATCCGCCGCTCTCCTGATGATTCTTTCCGCAATTGCAACACGTTCCTCAGCCGTTTCCGGAATGCCGTTTTCATCGAGCGTCAGTGCAACAACAAAGCCGCCGTATTTTGCCACCAGCGGAAATACCTGTGACATTACTTCTTCTTTTCCGTTTACGGAATTGACCATTGCCTTTCCGTTATAGCACCGGAGTGCATTCTCCATTGCAACTACATCTGTAGTATCAATCTGAAGAGGCAGATTGCAGACCGCCTGAAGTTTTACCGTAACATCTTTTAACAGCGCGGGCTCATCGATTTCCGGCAGACCCACATTCACATCCAGAATCTGTACTCCCGCGTCCTGTTGTTTTAATCCTTCTCCGAGAATATAGTCCACATCGTTTTCACGAAGGGCTTTCTGGAAACGTTTTTTTCCGGTCGGATTGATTCTCTCTCCGATCAGAATCGGGGAACCACCGAATTCCACCGCATGTGTATAGGAGGATACCATAGAATAATTCTTTTCGGTTACGGGAACCGGAGTATGTGTCTTTACCTGTTCGGATAATTCCCTGACAAAAGCGGGTGTGGTTCCGCAGCATCCTCCGACAATCCGGATTCCCTTTTCCATCAGACTTCCGACCGCTTCTCCGAATTCTTTTTCCGTTACATCAAAAACGGTTTTCCCGTTTTCACTTCTCGGAAGTCCCGCATTGGGTTTTAAAAGAACCGGAACGGATGCATATTTCAAATATTCTTCCATTACCCCCACAAGCTGGGCGGGTCCCAAAGAACAGTTTGCGCCGATGGCATCGGCATGCATGCCTTCCAGCATCGCAACCATAGCCGCCGGAGTCGCACCTGTCATCAGCTTCCCGTCACTTCCGTACGCATTGCTGACAAAAACGGGCAAATCGGAATTTTCCTTTGCCGCAAGAAGTGCCGCCTTTGTATCGTAAGAATCATTCATCGTCTCGATGAAGATTAAATCCACACCGGCTTCCACACCGATTCTGACAGTTTCGGAATAAGCCGAGACCGCATCTTCAAACTCATAATCCCCGTAAGGTTTTAACAGTTTTCCGAGAGAACCGATATCGAGTGCCACGAATTTTTCCTGTGTTCCGATACTTTCCTCCGCAGCGGTTCTGGCATTTTTCACCGCAGCAAAAATCAGTTCCCTGAGTTCTGCCTCTTCAAACTTTAAAATATTTGCCCCGAAGGTATTTGCTAAAACCACATTGCTTCCGGCATCAAAATAATTCTTCTGTATTCTGATGATTTCCCCGGGACGGCTTACATTCCAGCGCTCGGGAAGTTCCCCGGGCTTTAAACCCGCTTCCTGAAGAAGCGTTCCCATTCCGCCGTCAAGGATCAGAAAATTCTCTTTTAAATATTCCAGTACATTCATAATAATTATCCCGCTTCGTTATATCCGTTCCAGTCCGATTACCGCAGTAACCGATTTGGAAGGTGCCATCAGATACGATTCGCTGAGTGTGATTCCGAGCCTTCTTCCCGCATCCAGAACTTCTAAGAATTCTTTCTGTACCGTAATCGGAAGATCTCCGTATCCCGGAGAAAACCGCGGATGTGCTTTATATCCGATTCCCGCGGCCGCACGTTTCACTTCGTCGTTAAAATAATTGCAAAGGCTTTCCACTCTCTCCGCTCCGACTCCCTGCAAAAACATTCCCATTGTCGAATCGCTGATTTCATAGCGTCTGATCAAGCGGTCGATTTCCGCACCGATGGTAGCGGTAAACATCACATATCCGTCGCAGTGATTCAGATTCTTTTTCAGATTTTCCGATTTCTGGGAAAAAGGGAGGATCGGAAATCCGTCTTCGTCCCGGTTCAGCTTTCCCGAAACATAGCCGGCCCGGAAATTACATTTTCCGTTAATCAGGGAAATTGCTTTTTCAAGATTTTTCAGAAGAAGTTCCTCCTCCGGAGTCAGAGAAGAATCCTCTCTGTAGATGCTTCCCGAAAGATGCAGCCCCGATTCTTCTTCCGTAACGCTTAAACCCGAAATAAGTCTCTTGGCCTCATCCAGGGGAACTCCGGAATAGCGAAGCATTTCCGTCATCTGATACGGAGGTTTCTTCATTTCAAGATACTCCGGCACGGGCCGCTTCGCTTCGTTTTCCAAATCCAGTTTTATGATTAATTTTGATTCCAAACTAATTCCGTTTCTTCCGGATTATTTCCGGTATTGTTCATCCTTTTACTGCACTCCGAAATCCTTCCAAAGAATGTTGGAAAGATTGTTCATAATCGCTTCCGCCACATCCGGCTTATTCATGGAATAGACATGAACATTGGTGATTCCGTTTGCATACAGATCGATAATCTGATCCGTTGCATATGCAATTCCGGCCTGTTTCATGGCATCCGGATCGGTTCCGAAATAATCCACGATTGCCTTAAAGCGCTGCGGCATAAATGAACCGGAAAGCTTGATAGCACGCTCTACCTGATTGGCATTGGTAATCGGCATAATACCGGGAAGCACGGGAACCGTAATTCCGGCTTCTCTGATTTTGTATAAAAAATTGAAAAACAGATTGTTGTCAAAAATCATTTGCGTGGTTAAGAAATCCACGCCCGCATCCACCTTTTCCTTAAGATAATAAATATCTTCTCTCTGGTTGGCACTGTCGGGATGCATTTCGGGATAGCATGCGGCACCGATACAGAAGTCATATCCGCTTTCCTTAATCTCGCGCACCAGTTCCACGGCATGACGATATGCCCATGTGGAAGGATCGGTTTTTTCAAGCTCGGGCGTTAAATCTCCGCGAAGAGCCATAATGTTTTCAAGACCCATGGAATGAATCTCTTCGATTTTTTCCTTTACCATTTCTCTCGAAGACGAAACACAGGTAAGATGTGCCAGTGTGGGCACCTGATGGGTATTTTCGATATCTTTTGCAATATCGAGAGTATAGCGGCTGGTTCCGCCGCCTGCACCGTAGGTTACGCTCATAAAAGCCGGCTTGTTTGCGGCAATCGCCTCCGCCGTAGCCTTTACGCTTTCAAATCCCGTTTCCTTTTTCGGCGGAAAAACCTCAAACGAAAGGGACATATTTTTCCGATTCAGAATGTCAATGATTTTCATGCTCTTCCCCTCACTAATAATCCGATTAAACAGCAGATTCCGAATGCTGCCATATCCGTTGCCACAATGGTTGCTCCGACCGGTGTCTCCGCAAGAATGGAAATAATAAATCCAATCAGAGCACATACTACCGAAAGAGCTCCCGAAAAAATCGTTACTTTTTTAAAGCTTTTAAAAATCCGCATTGCGGAAAGCGCCGGGAAAATAATCAGCGCCGAAACCAGCAGCGAACCGACCAGTTTCATTGCCACCACGATGATTACCGCTATAATCACCGCAATCAGCAGATTATATGCGTTCACTCTGCTTCCGACCGCTCTGGCGAAATTTTCATCAAAGGTCACTGCGAAGATTTTATTATAAAACAGAACAAAAAGCAAAATAACAATCAGGGAAAGTATCGCACAGAGGATTACGTCCTCAGCAGACAGTGTCAGAATGGCAACCGAGCCAAACAGTGTGGTGCAGACATCTCCCGCAAGATTGGATGAACTCGGGAATTTGTTCATCAGCAGATAACCGAAGGCCAGCGCTCCGACCGAAATCATGGCAATCGCCGCATCGCCTTTTATTTTTGCGTTCTGCCCGGTGCGCAGAAGAAGAATTGCGCTGATCATTGTTACCGGCAAAACCAGAATCATATCATTGGTTAAACTCAATACGGATGCAATTGCAATGGCTCCGAAGGCCACGTGCGAAAGGCCGTCACCGATAAAGGAGAAACGCTTAAGCACAAGTGTTACTCCGAGGAGCGAAGAGCAAAGCGCAACCAATGCTCCCACGATGATTGCATAGCGTACAAAATCCAGGCTGAAGTACATCACGAGTTTTCCAATCATAATGCACCTCCCGCCGTCTGCTCCGCCAGAAATGCCTTGCCTTCCGGACTTTGCAGATACGCTTCCTTGCTTCCGAAAAATACCGTCTTACCCATATGAAGAACATGGGACGCATATTTGATTGCAGCCGAAATATCATGTGAAACCATAATAATGGTGACACCCTCTTTGTTCAGCTTTTCAATCAGCTCGTACATTTCCGCGGTCACTCTCGGGTCCAGTCCGGAAACAGGCTCATCCAATACCAGAAGTTTCCTTGTAGCACATAAAGCTCTGGCCAGCAAAACTCTCTGCTGCTGTCCCCCGGAGAGTTCGCGGTAGCAGTGATTCGCAAGGTCGGAAATGCCCATGCGTTCCATATTTTCCTCTGCGAGATCCTTCTCCTTTTTGGTATAAAAAGGTCTCATACCCATATGTGCCTGGCATCCGGAAATTACGATTTCCTTTACGGATGCGGGAAAATCCCTCTGTACCACGGTCTGCTGCGGAAGATAACCGACTTCGTTTTTTACAAGTCCGTCTCCCGTACTGATTTCCCCGTCTAACGGTTTAATCAGATTCAGAAGAGTCTTCATAAGTGTACTCTTTCCGGAACCGTTTTCGCCGACAATGCAAAGATAATCCCCGGGATTCACGGTAAAGCTGATGTTTTCCCCGACGATGTCTTTTTCATATCCGACTTTTAAATTTTTTACTTCCAGATAACTCATTTTATTTCCGTCTATTCTTCCGCAAGCTTACATTCTTCACAGGTTCCGTAAAATACCGTCCGCTTCTGATCCAGTGTAAATCCGTGTTCTTTTAAAAGATGTGCCTGGATTTCCTCAAGTTCCTCACAATGCAGATGAATCAGCTTTCCGCACTTGGAGCATTTGCAGTGAAAGCATACCTTTGCTCCGCCGTGATCGCTTTCTTTCATATATTCAAAGCAAGCCGGGGAATTCGCATCAATAATATACTTATTCAGAATTCCTTCATCCACAAGGCTTTCCAGCTGGCGGTATACCGTCGCCTGCCCGATTGGCTGACCCTGCTGTCTGAAATATTCGCAGACATCTCCTGCCGTAATATGAACCCCGGGAACGGTCTCCAGATACGCCAGAATGGTTTCTCTCTGTTTCGTTTTGTATTTTGGTTTTATGGTCATGTTTTTTCCCCGTGTAATTTCGGTCCCGCTTTGTTATCTTCTGCCTTTTCCTTTTTTTCTCTTCGGCTTTTTTCTTCTCCAGATTCTGAGTACTCCGGCATATGCAAAAACCAGTGCCGCACTGATTAATACACCTCCGCAGATATCCGTCAGCCAGTGCACGCCGCAGAAAAGTCGTCCTACGACAGTAGTCAGAATCGC
>Ga0247611_10004190_pt1 | contig 20277 bp, 23 predicted proteins | sample 177DNAGHGhighgp2_FD_192422 | JGI IMG/M metagenome (GOLD analysis project Ga0247611, IMG submission 192422) | Sheep rumen microbial communities from Palmerston North, Manawatu-Wanganui, New Zealand - 1770 DNA GHGhigh gp2 | ecosystem: Host-associated > Mammals > Digestive system > Stomach > Rumen...
AGATTGTGATAAAGAAGATGATGGAGCATGTGGAACTATAGTACAAGATAAATGTAATAATGGTGCTGTAGAAAGTCCTCAATCATTAAGTGATGATGACTATGTAGCATGTTTAGAACAATTGATGAGAACTGAAGAAGATTGTTGTGATTATGTTAAAGGATTCATTGATAGAAGACAAGGTAAATGGGCTAAATTAATTCCTGTATCTATTTGGAATGATTATAGTGAGAGATGTGAAAAATCAAATGAATGTACATCATTTACAATAATAAGTTCTGAAAACTATGGTACTGATTCTAATCTAAGTGATGCTGTTGCTGTTGATAACAATGGTTCACTTCAAGTTAATGCAAGAGCTGTATCATTAAATAATATATTCCCTAATAATCAAAAAGGTAAAAACTGGAATACATCTGAAGCACAAAGTTTAATGGTTACTATTGAAACTGAAGGTGATGGTATTTTTGGTAGAGATTGTAGAAATGACAATGATCCTAACTGTCATGGTTTAGATTATAGTGCTGTTATTGATGCTAAGTGTGCTGATGAAATAAGAAAATACAATACTACACAAGAAGGAAGTGGTATTGGATATGGTAATGGTGGATTTAATGATTATACAAATGTGATAACAAATGCTGAAAAAGAATCAATTCAGAGATCTCAATTAAAAGGAACTACTGATCCAACAGATCAAAATGGTGCTAAAAAAGGTACTATAACTGAAATGAATGAAAATTTCAGAAATCTAGTTGAAACATATTGTAGTTTTGAAGGAAAACCTGCACCTGATGTAATAATTGATACTAGTTCGTTGGTTTTAGAGCCTTGGCAATATAATAGTTAGAAAGGTGATAACATGAAAGAGACATATTGGGCATATTGGTTAGTATTACTTGGAGTATTTGTTATTGGAGTAATGCTACTTGTTAATAATATTTCAACTACTAACACACAAGATTATTATAATATTAAAGAAGTTACACAAGCATCTATGATTGATGCTGTGGACTTCTCATATTATAGATTATATGGAAATGTTAAAATGAGTGAACAAAAATTTGTTGAAAATTTCATGAGAAGATTTGTTGAAAATGTAAATATGGCTAACACTTATGATATAGGTTTTTATGATTTATCAGAAGTACCTCCAAAGGTAAGTGTTAAAATTTCAACTGGCTCTCGTAGTTTTAACATTGCAAATAGTAGAAATGATTATGATGTTGTTACTACTTTAAATGCTATTTTAGAATTAGGTGTTGATGGTGAAACTGGCGAGGAAGGTGCTAGAACAAAGAAAAAAACTAGTTGTGGAATGTATTTAACTAGTGATTTATGGAAATATTTTAAAGGTGAACTTTCAGGATTTAATATATTTAATGAAATCAACGGAAATGAATTTGATAAAAATAGTAATGATTTTAAATCAATAAGAACTTTAGATCAATTTAGAAAATGGTTTAATGCTAATTTTAAAGTCGGTGGTACAACCCCTGCTAAACAATTCTTACAAAATTCAAAATATAGTGATTTGCCAAATTATATGAAATTATGGCATCAAAGAGGATGGATAACTATAGGTTAATTTAAAGAAAGGAATAAAAAGATGGATACTTCAAAAATAAAAGAAAATATAACAAAAATCTTAAAAAACAAGAATACTTTTACAATTCTAATAGTTTTTGTAGGTATTATAGCACTATATGTTGTATATAATTGGCGTATTAATCAAGCAACAACATTAGTGCAAATACCATATGCAAAAAAGGAATTAAACAGTAGACAAGAGATTACTTCTGATGCAGTTTCTTATATGCAAGTTCCAAAGAGCGTATTAAATAATGCATCTAATATTAAGTCTTCTGGTTATGAAGTAATTGGAAAGTATGTTAATTATGGCTGCACTATTCCTCAGTATAGTTTATTTTATCAAGAAAATATTTTGACTGAATCAGCTAAACCAGAGAGTGAATTTAAAGATTTACCTGATAATTATACTGTTTACCAATTAGAAGTTGATTTTGATTCGACTTATGGTAATTCAATTTATCCAGGTAACTATATTGATTTGTATGTAAAAATGTCTGAAAAAAATACTGAAAAGATTATTTTTGGACGTTTAATTAAAGGTATTAAAGTAATGGCTGTATATGATGGTGATGGTCAAGATGTGTTTGAATCTACAAGTGAAGCTAGAAACCCAAGATATATGTGGTTTGCAGTTCCAAATGATTTATATGAATTGTTAAGAAAGGCTACTTATGCAAAAGCAAATATTCTTCCAATTCCAAGAAATGCATCTTATTCTGATGAAGAAAGAACACCAGAAATAGATTCAACATACATTCAAAATTATATACTTGCCAAATCAGTTAATTTTAACAATTAGGAGGAATAAAAATGGGAAATAAATTTACAGGTATAAAAAAGTTTTTAAGCAATAAGAATACTGTAACCATAGTTTGTGTTATACTTGGTGTTTTAGTTCTTTATTTTGGGTATAATTTTAGAGTAACTAAATCTACAGATCCTGTTAGAGTTCCTTATGCTAAGAAAACATTAGAAAAAAAGACAAAAATTACTGCTGAACTTATTGGGTATACTAATGTACCTAGAAGTTTAGTAACAACAAGTAAGACAATTCTTACAAATGAAAGAGATATTATAAATAAATATGTAAGTTATGCTACTTCTATTGCTAAAAACAGTTACTTTTATAGTGACGTTATTATGAGAGAAGAACAAATGCCAGATTATGCCTTTATGAATATGGCAGATGGATATACTGTATATTCTTTAAGGGTAGGTATGGAAACTACATATGCTAATAAGATTTTTCCAAATACTTATATAGATCTTTATGCTAAGGCTGAAGATAAAACAAGTGGAAAAATAATGTTTGCGCGTTTGATTGAATCAATTAGAGTTAAAGCAGTTAAAGATGATAGAGGTGTTGCTTTACTTGAAAACGGAGTTAATAAGGGTACACCATCTGCAATGCTATTTGAGGTACCAAATGATTTATTTACATTATTAAAAATAGCAGAATATATTGATGATGTTGAAATAATTCCTGTTCCAAGAAATGCAGCTTATACTGCGTCTCAAGGAGAAACTACAGTAGATAATGATACAATTAAAAATTATATATTATCCCAAGCTGTAACAATTACTGAATAAAAAGAGGGTGAAAAGTTATGAATGATGCTGTGTTTTCACAGATAGATTTTGGACCATTAGTTGAATTTTTAAAAGACGATGATATTACAGATATTTCGTATTCTAATGGTGGCCAATTATGGCTTAAAACTTTATCTAAAGGTGTTTACCAAGTTGAAAGACCTGATATTAACAATGCTTTCATGGAAAAGCTTGCTTTTCAATGTTCAAATGTAATGGGAAAAACATTTAACATGGCACATCCATTCTTGGACTCAGAATCAGCTGAACTTCGTATGAATTTTGTTCATGATTCTATTGCAACAAATGGTATTGCTGTTTTAATACGTAAAACACCAGCAAAAATTAGATTAAATAAAGAAAAATTATTAAATGAAAAATATATAACAGAAAATTTACATGATTTTTTAATCAAATGTGTTCAAGGTCATTGTAATATTATAGTAGCTGGAGAAACTGGTTCTGGTAAAACAGAGTTAGTTAAATATTTAGCTTCTCATACTGCTGAAAATGAAAAATTAATTACAATTGAAGATACTTTAGAACTTCACTTGGATAGAATATTTCCACATAGGGATATAGTAGCTATGAAAACAAATAATATTGCTTCTTATTCGGAAGTTCTTGTAACATGTATGCGTCAGAACCCTAAATGGATATTACTATCAGAGGTTCGTTCTGCTGAAGCTGTTATGGCAGTAAGAAACTCAATTTCATCTGGTCATAACATATTATCGACAATTCATGCTGATAAAGCTTCTTCAATACCTCTTCGTTTGTATTCATTACTTGAAACATCACAAGATGTTGATCAATTCTTAAATACGATACATAGATACGTACAAATTGGTATTTATGTTAAAGGTTATTTTTCAAAGAAACTTAATAGATTTCAAAGAGAAATTATTGAAATATGTGAATTTTATGTTGATGAAGCAAACAAACCATGTACTAATACAATTTATAAAAAGAGTTTAGATGGTCATTTTACTCTTCATAATCCATCACAAAAGTTAATAGATTATATGGCAATTCAAAATGTTGTGTTACCTGATGATGTGTTTGGACTTGGACCAACAGGTGAAGAAACCGGAGACGAAACTACTGACATGTCAACAAAAGATTCAAGTTTAAAATATGATGAAGAAAATAGACCAAAACCAACTGAAACTAAATTTTCTATTGGACAAGTAGGTTATAATGATAATTCTACCACTGAACTACCTGCTCAAAAAGATCAAAATGCTGTTAATAATTCAACAACTGCTAGTGAGGTTTCACCTTCAGTAGCACCAGTTGCTAACAACACAGCAGTTCAACAGGTTGAAAATAATGTTTCAACTCAAAATGAGGATGAAGGTGACGATGGCGCCACACTAAAACCAAATTTTACAAATCCAGAGGATATTAAACCAAATATTGAAGTATTGTAGAAAGGATAATAAATTATGGAACTAGTACTATTATTTATCATTGCTATATTTGCTATTGCATATAGATCTAGTCAAAATAAAAGTGTTGCTAGTACTACTAAGTATATTAGTGGTCAAGCAAGAGATTTATATGAAAGAGTAGCTCCATTTAGTTATAAGCAAATGCGTGCTAAAATAAAAGATTTGGGTGAAGATTTTACTCCTAAACAATTTATAAGACAAATAATTTTGTTTGCTGGACTTGCATCAGTTATTTCTTACCTTTCTTTTTATAATCCAGTTATTACAATTATGTATGCAGCAGCTGCAACATTTGTAGTTCCTTATTTACAATTTTTAAAATCAAAAAGGGTTTATAGTGAGTATGTGTTTGAACAAATTCAAACGTATACAACTAACGTTATTATGGAGTTTAATACTACTCAATCATTTGTTAAATCTTTAGAAGGAGTAAGAGATTCTGGTATTTTAGAAGATCCTGTTCTTAGTGATGTTAAAACAATGATTGAAATGTCATATACTAATGGTACAATAGATCAATCAATTGCATATTTTGATGAAAGATATCCATATTATATGGTTAAAAATATGCATCAGCTTTTCTATCAAATTACAAAAGAGGGTGCAAGAGATTCTGGAGAATCGCTAGAAAATATGTCACTTGATATCGATGCATTAGTTGAAGGTGTATATAGAGATAGAATGGATAGAGCTAATTTCCATACTAGATTTGTAACATTTGGTTTGGCATTATTTTTCTTAGTTATGGCAATGCAGTTTTTATTAGGAAAGGACTCATACATTAAATTACTTGATATGTGGTATGTTGATTTGCTATTACATGGAATAATACTTATTAATTGTTATTTCTTGCTTTCGGGAGAGAAATATTACAATGAAGATGTGGGGGTTGAGTAGTTATGTATTTTGAAATATTAGGTTTAGGTGCTGTAATAGTAGCGGCATTACAATATACAAAGGTAATTGATTTAAATAAATTAGTTGATGATAATAAAGTATATTTTAGAAAATTTAAAGAAGATGATTATGATTTTTTGGTTAGAGCAAAATATGGTGAAGCAATAGATCCAGATTTCTTATTTGGTAAGAGAATAAGAGATGGTATATTAATAGGATTAATATTATTAACTTTATTTATAAATAATATTTCTTATCTGTATGTATTAGCAGCAATAATTGTTGGATTTGTTGTATTCAAATCAGGATATAGCAATCTAAAGAAATATTATAATGCTCATTTACATGAAATTGATTCGCTACTTCCTCATTATTTAAAAGGATTGGAAATTTTGATTCAACATTACACAGTTCCAGTGGCATTAGGAAAATCAATTGATAGTGCACCAGAAATATTTAAAAAAGGGTTGCAACAAATGATTGCACAGATTAATGCTGGTGATTCTTCAATTAATCCATATATGGAATTTGCTAAAACTTATCCAGTTAGAGATTCAATGCGTATGATGAGATTATTATATCGTTTATCTCTAGGTAGACAAGATAGAAAGCAAGAACAATTATTAACTTTCTCTAGATCAATTTCTTCACTTCAACAAAAAGCAAGAGAAACAAGATATAAAGAAAGACTTGATAAGATGGAAAATAAGACAATGTCAATGCTTATTGCAACTGGTGCAGGAGTTATGGTATTGCTTATATTTGCCGTTCTTCAAATGATGAATATGTAAAACACTTTTATAAGTGTTTTTATTTTTTATAGAATACTTGAAATAGAATAAAAAAAATGATAAAATACTTATGTTGCACGAAGATGGACCCTTAGCTCAGTTGGTAGAGCAACTGACTCTTAATCAGTGGGTCTAGGGTTCGAATCCCTAAGGGTCCACCATTTTTTTATTTTTGCCGGAGTAGCGCAATTGATAGAGCAACTGAATCGTAATCAGTAGGTTAGAGGTTTGATTCCTTTCTCCGGCACCATATATTGACCTTTAACTCAAACATATCTGTTTGAGTTTTTATATAAGAGAGTGATATTTATGAATTATTATGAACTGTTGGGTATTAGTATTGATGCTAGTAATGAAGAAATTAAAAGTGCATACAAACGTGAAATAAAAAAGTGGCATCCGGATATTAATAAAGATGAAGAAGCAGTTGATATTACAATGAAACTTAATGAAGCAAAAGAAACATTGCTTGATAAAGATAAAAGATTTGAATATGACAATTATCTAATTCATAAAGATGATAAAGTATATGAAAAATATACTAATGTTAAAACTGAAAATACAAATATTGAAGTTGATCCTCAACAATATGAAAAATATGAGGAAAGATTGGTTACTAAGTGGGAATATTTAAGAGAATATTTATGTTCTTCAAATATTAAAGTATTAAGACGTTTTTTTGGGTTAATATTTGTTTTACTTGAGACATTTTTATGTTATATATTAAAATGTTTTATTGTATTATTATCTTGTCTTTGTTTTATAATTAGTAATTTAATAATAACATTATTTAAATTATTATTACCAATATATTTATTAATAATTGGTTATTTAATATTTATTATTGCGTCTAAAGGATTTAATTTTGTATTAAATGATAATATGGTTATTTTAATAGGAATACTAATTTATTTCTTTGTGTATCTAATTGGACTTGTATTGCCGATAATTGGTGGCAAGTTAATATCTCAAAAGGTATTTGATATATTATATAATAAATTAGATGTATTTTTATTCAAAAAAGCAGTTGGATATAAATAATAAAAGCTATCTTAAGTTAGATAGCTTTTCCATTTACTAATATTTTGGTATTTTTAATATTTAAGGAATCTTTGATTGAGTTTGATATAGCGTATTTTACTTCTTCAATCAAATAATCATCATAGAAGGTGTCAAGTAAATATTGATTAAAGTTTAATTTTATGGTGTTTTCTTCAATCTCATAATCTAATAGTTTAGTATTGTTGTTTAAAAAACTTACCAAATCTGTTTGATATATATTTGAAGATTTTAAATTTTTAATAATTACTTCAACTTTTTCGGATGTTTCATTTGTAAATATGGTTACTGGAACGGCACTATATATGTTATCTATATTAGTAAAATAGTATATTGTTACTTTAGAAGAGTTGTAAATATTAGTTAAATCATATATTTTATTAATTCCATAGTTTCTGTTTAAGAGAGCTGGTATAGTCTTGTTTGAATTAGGTAATTTAGTTAATAACTCACCCTCAACAAATATCATTATGTTATCAACATCTTCTAATTCAGTTAAAGAATATATTATACTTTCAATTAGTTTTTCTTCTTTTTCTTTACTAATATTTAATATTTCTTTAGAAAAGTTAATTTTTAATAATTTGTTATCTAGTGATAGATCTATTATCCTCGTATTCTTTGGAATAATTGGTTTTAAATTATGATTTATATAATTACTTTCTTTACTGTTAATAGTTAAAGTATTTATTATTTCTTTTATTTTTTCTCTAGTATTGGTTGAATTACTTATAGTATTACATCTTACTAACATATTATTATTTAATAAGTATATATTATTAGTATTATTATTTACCATTATATATTTTTCATATTCTTTATTTGTTGGAATGATATAAATAATAAAAAGAATAAACAAAGTAATAATTGATATAATTATTCTTTTTTTTATAGCATTTTTTAACATAATTAAACCTCTTTTTAAATTATATTAAAAAAAGGCCTTAATAGACCTATAAATTAATTTCTTCTAATCTTATTAATTCAATTACAGCTTGTGATCTTCCTTTGACACCTAATTTTTGAATTACATTTGAAATATGATTTCGCACTGTTTTTTCACTAATTTTTAATTTATTTGCAATATCTTTAGTTGTCATATTATTTATTAATAAATCAAACACTTCTTTTTCTCGATTAGTTAATACTTTATTATTCATAACAATCACTCTCTAATTTATTGTATGAATAATACTTAATTCCTGTTAATTGAATTTAACTGTTATATACTTTTTAGTATCGAATATACTTTGTACTCTTTTTATAATATTATTTGCTATTTCTTTATTGTGTTCTTTTGAAGAAATAACAACACTTATTTGATCGTTATCTATTTTAACAAAGGCATCATATTTGAATTCTTTTTTTATGATATTTTCGATTTCTTCTTGTTTACTCTTATTTTTATTGATGTTTTTTAATTGTTCATAAGCAACATTTTTTTCTTCAGCAGTTTTATTTTTATCGACAATAGTATTTTGTAAGTTCTCAATTTGAGCTAAAACCATTTCATCGTTTTCTACCCTTAAGCCAACAAGATTACTAGTTTCTGTTACTTCAACAGACTCGGAACTTTCTGAAATTGTTGGTTCAATTTTATCAAGTAGATTATTTGGCATTGAAATATAATAAATACATAAAATCAAAATAACACTAAATAACGAAATAAAATATAAATTTTGTTTATTCAATTTCTATCACCTAGTAATATATATGTCAAGTACTTCTTATTTATGATATAAAAATAGTAATAATATGGTATAATTTAAGAAGAATAGGTGATAGTGTGAAAAGAATAAATTATTTAATAATATTATTAATTAGTATTTTTGTCTTTAGTGGTGTTGGTGCTAGAAGTGTAGAAAAATTATGTGAATATAATAATGTAGGTAATCCTACATCACAAGGAGCAGTAACAATAAAGATATATGATGACGGTTCTGCAGATGCTGTTGTTACAATGTCTCGTAATGAAAAAACTAACAATAATGAAAATATTCAAAACTGGAGTAGTATGAAGGGAACATATAATTCAAAAAAGACCTGTCCAACACATGTTAGTATTTATGATAATGGAACATTTTCTAATATGAAAGTTTGGGCTTTTTATAGTGAAAGTGAAGCTATTGCCAGTGCAACAGAAAATAAAGCAACAATTCTTACAGGTACTAAATCTGGAAAAGATGCAAGTGAAGAAGAAAAAAATTTAGCAATTACAAAGATTAATGAATTTGCTAATTCATGTAATGGGATTGCATCAATGAATTTTAACCCTAATTCATGTAAAGATTCAAGTAAAATAACAGAGAGATATGAAAAATGTAATGATGATGCTAAGGGTAAATTAAATGTTGTATCAAGCAATGTTAAAAATATAAATGACTATGTATCAAAAGGATATATATCTGCAAGTGATGAATTATATACAAAAGCTATGAAAATGTGTGATTCAGCCGAAAAAAATGTAAAAGAATATCAAGAAGCACTTAATTTTATATCTTGTAAGGAGTACCAACAAGATATGAAAGAAGCACCACTTGAAAAGTGTAAGACTACTGCAAATGATGTAGAAGATAATAAATATGTAAAAAAATATTACACAGAATCAGGAGATGCACCAAAAATTGATACAAATGGTGAGGATTTTTTTAAGATATGTGATCCTGCTACAAATCCTCAACTTGTTGCATCATTTAAATTAGTTGGTATTTTTGTAACAATAGCAAAAATAATTGTTCCGGTAATATTGATAATAATGGGATCTTTAGATATGTCTAAGGCTGTAGTATCGAAAGATAATGATGCTATTCAAAAGAGCTTAATCGTATTCTTGAAGAGGTCTATTGCTGGTGTATTAATATTTTTGGCACCAAATATTATACTAGGTGTATTCCATATGATAGATGGAATGGATAACTTTGATAGTGCATATCAGACTTGTGTTGATTGTATACTAGGTTCTAGCGAATGTCCTGATGTAAGTTTCATAGAAGGTAAATAACAATGTATTATATATCATATGTTTTTTGCTTATTTATTTTATACAGTTTTATTGGATATTTAGCTGAAGTAATATATTGTAGTTATGCTCAGAAAAAATTAGTTAATCGTGGATTTTTATTCGGACCTATTTGCCCAATTTATGGATTGGGCTCTATTCTTGCTATCTATTGTTTATCTAATTTAAAAGATAATCCTGTTATTGTTTTTATTCTAGGTGTTTTTATAACATCAACACTGGAATATTATACAAGTTATATATTTGAAAAAATATTTAATAATAAATGGTGGGATTATTCATATAGACCGGATAATATTAATGGTCGTATATGTATTGGTAATTCCATTTATTTTGGACTAGGAATACTAGTTGTATTATATCTACTAAATCCAAGTGTAGTAGGTATATTAGATACAATACCAAGCAACATTATAATTATTAGTGCAATAATTATTTTCGTTGTATTTATAATGGATCTAGTATGGTCTGCTATTATTGCATATAACTTAAGAACGAGATTAATTGTTGCTGAAGAATTAAAAATTGCTAAATTAAAAATAATTCCCAAGTTGTTTATTTATAAACATAAAGATGTATTATCTAAAATAAAGTTTAAGAGTAATCGTTTGATAAAGAATTATCCTAATTTGGCAAGTAATTTAAGAAAAGAATTGGATAGTGTTAGAAAAATGGTTGTTGACGTAAGAAACGTAAATAAAAAGAAAAAGAAAAAATGAAAAAGTGTAAAATTTAGTAAATTTTTCACTTTTTTTGTTTTAAAAAAAGGAAATAGATTAATTAGAAAGTATATAACTAGTGAAGGGAGATATTAGTTATGTACAAAGAAACGTCAATTAGACAACACGATATTAAAGATTGTGGTGCAGCTTGTTTGTTATCCATTATAAAATATTATAATGGCAATATTTCTTTAGAAAAAATCAAGTTAGATGCTTGTATCACTAAAGATGGAATTACTGCATACAATTTAGTTAATGCTGCAAAGAAGTATGGTTTTGATTCATATGGAATAAGAATTACTTTTGATGAATTAAGACAAGGACATGTTCTTTTACCAGCAATAGCTTATTTAGAATTACAAAATGGTCTTAGACATTATGTGGTTGTTTATAAGATAACTTCTAAATATGTTAGAATAATGGATCCTGCAAAAGGTATAGTTAAAGTAAAGCATGAAATTTTTGCGCGCGATTTTAAAAATGTTTTGCTTATCCTTAGTCCAATATCTAAAATAGTTAAATATGAGGAAAATAATAGGTTATATGATTTATTTTTAAACTTTATTAAGAGTGATAAAAAATTAATTATTAATTTATTTATTACTTCATTTATATTAACTGTGGTATCTATTGCAATTTCTTTTTATATGAAAACTATCATAAATAGTGCTACTAATAATATTAAAGGGTTATTTATTTTTATAGTTATTATATTTTTAATTCTAAATATTATTAAAATTTGTTTTTCATATCTTAGAAATTATTATGAAACATATTTAAATAAAAATATTGATGTTAAGTTAATACCGTCTTTTTTGGATCATATCTTCAATCTTCCTTTAAGTGCTATAAGTAATAGAACAACTGGTGAAATAATAACTAGAGTACAAGAGTTAGAAAATATAAAAGAAGTATTAGCCAATATGTTTATAACTTTAGTATTAAATCTATTATTAGCATTTTTATCTTGGTTTGTACTTATATATATAAACTGGAGATTAACATTTATATTGGTTGTTATTATTGCAATATATCTATTAAATAATTTGTTGTGGTTAAAACCTATTAATAAAATGGTTGAAGATAACATTGTTTTAGAAACGGAATTTAATTCGACATTGAGCAATAATTTAAATCATATTATTTCTATTAAAAATGATGGCTTTTTTTCTAAAAACAAAATAGAAGAAAAGATCATTTCATTTTTAAGTAATACTTTTAGTTTTAGAAAGAAAATAAGTATCTATAATTTTATAAATGATTTTATTGTTGAAATAGGACTTTTTATTCTCAATACTTTTGGAATGGTACTAATTATGGATAGTAGTATAGAATTAATTGATTTAATTACATATGATTCTTTATATTTATATTTTATTAATCCTATTAAAGAAATAATTAGTTTAATCCCTAAATATGTCTTTATAAAAAGATGTTTTTATAAAATTAATGATTTCTTAATGTTGGAAGAAGAAAATAAAGAAGATAAAGAAGAGTTATTTGTTAATGGAGATATTACTTTTAATAATATAGATTATTCTTATAATTGTTATGATTATCCAATTAAAAATTATTCATTAACAATTAAAAAGAATAATAAAGTATTAATTATGGGAAAGAGTGGAAGTGGTAAGTCTACATTATTTAAGTTATTATTCAGATTATATGATCCAATAAAAGGTAATATATTGATCAATAATATAAATATTAAGGACTACAATATAAATACTATAAGAAAGAATATCTGTTTTATTTCTCAAGATGAAGGCTTATATAATGATACTTTATTAAATAATATAACTCTTGGTAAAGATATTTCCTTAAAAAAGTTAAATGAAGTAATAAAATTATGTCAGATAAATGAAATTTTAGATAAGAAATCACTAAGACTTAATACGCTACTACTAGAAGATTCATCAAATCTATCTGGTGGTGAAAGAGCAAGAATAATAATTGCTAGAGCCCTTTTAAAAGATACAGATATTATTCTTTTCGATGAATCGTTTAGTGCTATTGCTGAAAGTGATGCAAACAAGATGATTAAAGATATATTTAATTATTATTCTGACAAAACTTTTATTCTTATATCACATTTTAAACCGGATTATAAGTTTAATTTAGTAGTCGAAGGAGGTTTTAATGATTAATTATAATGTTAATAATAGAGATTATTTACTCAGTATAAAACCATCTTATAAATGTATACCATTGATAATTTTATTAGCATTAGTAGTTGTAATTGTTTCTATTTGTTTAATTAGATCTTATGACGTCTTTGTTGTTAAGGGTTATATAACATATGACAGTAAGTTTAATATTTCAATAGGTGTAGATTTAAATAGAATTAACGACATTACTTCCGCAAAAATAGTAAAACTAAATGACAAGGTAATTAACTATAACAATATTATTGTAGGTGATATTCAAATAGACGAAATAAATAAAATCAATATTCAAAATGTTAATATTGAAGTTGAACAACTAGATGTTGATGTATTAAATACATTCCAAGAAGTTAAAATATACTCTAATTATGAAAGTATATTTAACAAAATAAAAAAAATAATCTTATAGGAGGTATTTATTATGGAAAATGTGTTAGAACAAAAAGAATTAGAAATGATTTCTGGTGGAGCAATCCCTTGGGGTGTAATTGCTGGACTTGTTGTTGGTGCTTGTGCATTCATTTCTGGTATATTCGATGGATATTTAAGACCATACGGATGTCGAAGATAAAAATAGAAAGGAGCAAAAAAATGACTAATCAAGAATTAATGATAATTTCTGGTGGTGGATGGCTTAGTGCAACATTTTTAAATGCTGCCTCACGTGCTGTTTCTACCATAATGGATTTTGGTAGAACAGTAGGTACTACCATCAGAATGTTAGTATCAGGTAAAAGATGCTAAAGAATATAATAAGTAATAAGTATTTAAAACTAGTAGTAATGATAGTATTAGCAATACTATTATTCAAAGTAATAAGCTATTTATTAGTTATTATTAATTGTTTTGGAAAACTACTTGGAATATACTTAAGTACTTTATAAGAAAGTGTTTAGTCACTTTCTTTTATTATTTTATTTAACTGTGTTATAATACTTCATAGGTGATTGATGTGATTATATCTATCGTAGGACCAACTGGAGTTGGTAAAACTAAATTATCTGTTGAATTAGCAAAAAAATATAATGCAATAGTAGTAAATAATGATGCAATGCAAGTATACAAGGATATGAATATTGGAACTGCAAAACCAACACCAAAAGAAATGGAAAATGTTTCTCACTATCTATTTGATTTTATAGATGTTAAAACAAACTACACAGTATATGATTATCAAAAAGATGCAAGAGAAATACTAGAAAAAAATAAGGATAAAAATATAGTTTTTGTTGGTGGAACAGGATTATATTTAAGAGCTGCTTTATTTGATTATCGTTTTAATGAAGAAAGTGAAAGTAAAGATTATAGCAATTATTCTAATGATCAATTATATAATATGGTACTAAAAAAAGATAAAAATACTAAAATACATAAAAACAACCGTCAAAGGTTAATTAGATTTTTAAATAAAAGTAATATAGATATAGTTGAACCTAAAAAATTATATGATGCTATATTTATTGGACTTACTACAGATAGAGATAATTTATATAAAAGAATAGATAATAGAGTGGATGAAATGATTAAGGAAGGATTAGTTGAAGAAGTAAAAACTCTATACGATAAAGATATTAATAGTAAAGCATTAAAAACTGCAATTGGATATAAAGAATTATATAAATATTTTGATGGCGAAATCACTTTGGATGAAGCAATTGATTTAATAAAGAAAAACTCTCGTCATTATGCCAAAAGACAATATACATGGTTTAATAATCAAATGGATGTTAAATGGTTTAATACTAATTATGATGATTTTGAAAAAACTATTTTAGAAGTAGAAGAATATATAAAAACTCAAACAAATTAAGTTTGAGTTTTTTAATTGTTAAATTCTAAATATATTGCTTTATTAAATTTGTGAGTTTCGACATTTTCATCATCGTTTTTAACTAATTCTTCATTAGTAATTAAATAATACTTATGATCTAATATTGGACCACGATTAGATACAGGATCATCCCATGTTAAATCTAAGTGATACCATTTATTATTAACATATACTGCATTCCATACGTGAGTTTTACTTGCAATTTTATAATTTTTAATTCCAAATTTATTTAAGAACAATTCCATAGCATCAGCATATCCTGAACAAATTGCTTTATGTTCAACTAATGTTCCAAAGGCTGTATTTGAATCATATTGGGAAGTTCCAGTATCATTTCTAACAGTATCATATTCAGTTGTGTTAATTATGTAATCGTGTATTGTTCTTATTTTTTGCTCATCACTCATTGTATCATTTATATTTCTACTAATAATATTATCAACAACTTCATTTATTTTTTCTATTTTTTCTTCATCATATAATTCTTTTAATTTAATATTAATTTCACCAGAATCATCGTATGTTGTTTCAATTGATGTAAATGAATTAAATGGAGATGCAAAATTATTGATGTCTGTTAACAAAACATCGTTGCCACTTATAGTTTGAACATCTTTAACACAATTTTCATATTCAGCTGGACAATAAAAAGTAAATTCTTTCCATCCATTATTTATTACACTGAAGAAAATATTTCTTATATCTTTGATGCTATAAGGAACATATTCTTCATTTCTTTCAACAAACATGAAATCATATTCTTTTTTGTATTCATTGCTTGGTTCAATAATAAGTTTAGGTCTATTATTGATGATATCTGTAGCAACTTTTTTAATATCATTCATATATACGAGTTCAAGAACTATTAATCCAATTAAAACTATGGGTAATATTAGTCTTTTCATATTCTCACCTTAATTAATTATAACAAAAAAAAAGAAATGACACAATTACTTATTCATTTCTTTAACTTTTTTATTTAATCTTGCTTTTTCTCTAGATGCAGTATTTTTCTTTACTAAACCTTTAGCTGTAGCTTTATCAATGTTTTTTTGCATTGTTTTTAAAGTTTCATCAGCTAGTTTTTTATCTCCAGCAGCAACAGCTTTATCAACAGCTTTAATGTTATTTCTAACTCTAGCTTTTAATTCATGATTATTTTCAGTTACTTTTCTTGTTCTTTTGATATCCTTTTTAGCACTTTTAATATTAGCCATAAAATAAGTCCCTCCTTAAGTACATAAAGATTTTATCAAAAATATTTGCATTTTGCAAGTAAATACTAGGTTTTGACATAATTTTTAGTATATTTTTTATAAAATAAATGTATGAAAAAATTTAAAACTAAAAAAAAATATAAGATTTCTAAGTTAATAATATTATTTTTAATAATATTTATTTCTTATTTTTGTACAAATGTTTTTTTAAATAATAAGAAAAATACTGATCCAAGAAGTTATATTAAATATCTTTTAAATAATGGTTTTAACAACCAATTAGAAACTAAAAGTAATAAATCAAATAACATTAACCCAATTTCATTGTTCGAATATAATCTATCCTTAAAACCAAGTTCAAAAGAATTTGAAAAACAAACTGTTGAATATATTGAAAAACTTAATAATAGTATGCAAGAACCAATAGTATATATTTATAATACACATGAAAATGAAGAATATAAAATAGATTTTAGATATGATTATTCAATAATACCTAATGTAAAGTTAGTTTCATATATATTACAGGAAAAACTTGATAACCTAGGAATTAGTTCAATAGTTGAAACATCTAGTGTTAAGAAAATTTTAAATGATAATAATTGGGTATATAGATATTCATATAAAGCAAGTAGAATTTTGTTAGAAAAAGCTTTTGAAGAAAAAAAATCACTCAAGTATTTTATTGATATTCATAGAGATTCGTCTAATTATGATAAGACGTATTTAGAATATGATGGTAAGCAATATGCTAAATTATTATTTGTCGTTGGATTAGAACATGATAATTACGAATATAATTTAGAACTAGCTAATAATTTAAACAAAGCATTAGAAAATAAAGTACCAGGAATATCAAGAGGAATATCCAAAAAAGAAGGATTAGGAGTAAATGGTATTTATAATCAAGATTTTTCGAATAATAGCATATTAATTGAAATAGGTGGAGTAGATAACAACATTTTAGAAGTTTCAAATACTATAAATATATTTGGAGAGGTTTTAGCTACCTTTATTAATGGATAAGGAGATATATATGGAAAAAAAGAAGAAAAATTACTTTTTAATAATACTAAGTTTATTATTTATTGTATTTGCTGCCTATATGGTTGCATATAACAGTGGATATTATGAAGCTAATGTGTCTAGAAAATCTAAAATTACTGAAGAAAAATTACAAGAATTTGAACGAGACGTTAAAGAAGGTAAAGAAATAGACATAAAAGATTATGTTGAAAATGATTTTGTCGATTATTCTTCATCGCTTTCAAAGCTTGGAAATAGATTTTCTTCATCGATTGATACATTTATGGATTCAGGTTTATCTGATTTTTTTGCCTTTTTGGGAAAATTATTTGTATAAAAAAAGTAGATTATTATCTACTTTTCTATTTTACATGAATATCCAGATTTTTCTAAATCTTTTTTTGCATCTTCTGGTGTTTGCATTTTACTAAGTTGGTCACTAGATATCTTATCAACATCAAAGTTTGCTAAAATGTTTAATTTGTTATCTTCTAATTTTTGATTACAATCAGTAAGTGATTCTTTAAAATCCTCAACTTCAGTTTTTAATTCATTACATAAATCTTGACTATTTAATGCATCAATTTGATTATCAGAATACTCGGATAGATTAATTGTATATTGTAAGTTTAAAGCATTTATTTTGTTTCCTGTAAAACTAAGATTAAAATATCTTTCAAAATTTTCGGCACTTTTGTTACATTTTAATATTGTTTTAGAATTACATCCTGTTAATAGAAATAAGCAAGTTCCAACTATTATAAATAAAATTCCACCTTTTTTCATCGTTTTCCTCCTTGAATGTATTTTATCAAAAAAAAACTATTGTAACAATAAAATATGCTATAATTTTCTTAAGTGAAGTGATATTATGGTTGAATTTAAAAATGATACTAATTTATTAGACCAGCATTTTTTAATAGATCAAAAAGTGGTTGATTTATTTATTGATTGTTGTGATTTAAAAAAAGAAGATAAAGTCTTAGAAATTGGTGCTGGTAAAGGTATTTTATCAAAAATAATTAAAAATAAGGTAGAATCATTAACAATTATAGAAAAAGATGAAAGATTAAAAAAATATTTATTAGATTATAAGGTTATATATAGTGATGTTTTAAAGGAGGATATTAATGGTTATAATAAGATAATTACATCTTTACCATATTCAATAACTGAACCTTTTATGTATAAATTAATTGATGTTCAATTTGATAAATTAATAATGATTTGTGGAAAAAACTTTGCTGATTCAATAAATGAAGATAATAAACTATCACTATTAACAAATCTATATTTTAATGTTGAAAAGATAATGGATATTGAACCTAAATCATTTGAACCACAACCTAGAGTTATGTCTTCACTAATTGTATTAAAACAAAAAGATATTAATACTTTAACAAAAACAGATAAAATATTAAGATTATTATATAAATATAGGTATATGAAGATTAAAAATGCTTTGAAAGAAATATTAATAAAACTAGATAATATAACACAAAGAGATGCAAGAAATATTATAACTAAATATAATATAGACAATACTATTTTAGAAAAAATGTTTGATGAATTGTCAAATGAAGAAGTAAAAATGTTGAAAAATGCCATAAAAACGTGTAAAATATAGTTATAAATATATTGATTAGGACGAGATTATTATTTTTAATCTTTATAGAGAGATTGATATTGGTGGAATTCAATTAAGATTTAATAATAGTTACTACCTATGAATTGGACTCGAAAGAGATTCCCGGTTTAAACCGTTATATTAATTAAGTTAAATAAAAGGATGGTACCGTCATAATGACTCCTTGTGTATCATTCTTTTTGTTATTTTAAAAGAAAGAAGGAAAAAATATGGTAAATTTTAAGGAAGATGAAAAATTAATGCCTCTAAACCATTCATGTGCACATGTAATGGCTCAAGCAGTAAAGCATTTATATCCAGATGCTAAGTTTTGGGTAGGTCCAGTAGTTGAAGAAGGTTTTTACTATGATATGGATCTAGGAGATAAAGTTATTACTGAAGAAGATTTAGAATTGATTTCTAAAGAAATGAAAAAAATTATTAAAGATGGAAAGAGAATAGTTAGACATGAACTTTCAAGAGAAGAAGCTCTTGATATGTTTAAAGATGATCCATATAAAATAGATTTAATTAATAATATGGATGAAGATACTAACATTACATGTTACACTCAAGGTGATTATACTGATCTTTGCCGTGGTCCTCATGTTGAAACAGTAAAGGAATGTAAAAACTTTAAACTTCTTAAGTTTTCTGGTGCATACTGGAAAGGGGATTCTAATAATAAAATGCTTCAAAGAATATATGGAGTATGCTTTGAAAATGAAGAAGATTTAAATAAACATTTAGCTGAATTAGAAGAAGCAAAAGAAAGAGATCACAGAAAAATTGGTAAAGATTTAGATATTTATATGATGAGTGACTTAGTAGGTAGAGGACTTCCTATGTATTTACCAAATGGATTTGTATTATGGAATGAATTAGAAAACTATATTAGAAATAAAGAGTTAAAAAGAGGATATGTTCATGTTCAAACTCCACCACTTGGTAATGTAAACTTATATAAGACATCGGGTCATTTAGAACATTATAAGGATGCAATGTTTCCAATTATGGAAGTAGAAGATGAAGAATATGTTTTAAGACCAATGAACTGTCCACATCATATGGTAATGTATTCTAATTCACTTCATTCCTATAAAGATTTACCACTTAGAATTGCTGAAATTGCAAGAGATTGTAGATATGAAGCTTCTGGAGCTTTAAAAGGAATTGAAAGAGTTAGAACATTTTGTCAAAATGATTGTCACATTTTCTGTACACCAGATCAGATTGAAAGTGAATTTAAAGGCGTAGTTGATTTAATATTAGAAGTATATAAAGAA
>Ga0247611_10004191_pt1 | contig 20276 bp, 23 predicted proteins | sample 177DNAGHGhighgp2_FD_192422 | JGI IMG/M metagenome (GOLD analysis project Ga0247611, IMG submission 192422) | Sheep rumen microbial communities from Palmerston North, Manawatu-Wanganui, New Zealand - 1770 DNA GHGhigh gp2 | ecosystem: Host-associated > Mammals > Digestive system > Stomach > Rumen...
TAGGTGAAACATATAAAGAAGAATTACTAGATGAGATATTTAGTAAGTTTTGTGTAGGAAAGTAGGTGATTATATGGAATATGACGTAATAGTTGTAGGTGGCGGACATGCAGGATGTGAAGCTGCTAATGCACCAGCAAAAATGGGACTAAAAGTATTATTAATAACATCTAGTTTAGCTAATATTGCAGATATGCCATGTAATCCATCTATAGGTGGAACTGCTAAAGGTATTGTTGTTAGAGAAATAGATGCTTTAGGTGGTTTAATGGGAAGAATAGCTGATATATCTCATTTACAAATTAAAATGCTTAATTCAGGTAAAGGACCAGCTGTTAAATCATTAAGAGCACAAGGTGATAAAGTTATTTATCCTAAAAATATGATAAAAGCTTTAAATAAATTAAAAAATTTAACAATAGTACAAGGAATGGTTGAAGATTTAATAGTTGAAGATAAAACTATTAAAGGTGTTATTACAGCAGAAGGTAATGTATATAAGTGTAAGACTTTAGTATTAACTACAGGTACTTATCTTAAATCTAAGATATTAGTAGGTGATAAATTTAAGTTTGAAGGACCTCATGGAGAAGAATCTTCTAAACATTTATCAGATAAATTAAGAGAGTTAGGTTTTGAAATACAAAGATTAAAAACTGGTACTCCTCAAAGATTAGATCCAGATACAGTTGATTATTCAGTTTTAGAGAAAGAAGAAGGAGATAAAACTCCTTGGACATTCTCATTTGATTTAGAACCTCAATATGATGTAGATAAACAAGTTCCTTGTTATATTGTATATACAAATAAAGAAACTCATAAGATTATAATGGATAATCTTGATAGATCAGCTATGTATGGAGGATATGCAGAAGGTATTGGACCTCGTTATTGTCCTTCTATTGAAGATAAAGTAGTAAGATTTAAAGATAAAGAAAGACATCAATTATTCCTTGAACCTGAATCAGCATATTATCCTGATTTATATTTACAAGGATTCTCAACATCTATGCCTATAGATGTACAAGATAAGATGGTTCATTCATTAAAAGGATTAGAGCATGTAAAAATACTTAAATATGCATATGCTATTGAATATGATGCTATTAATCCATTACAAATGTATCCATCAGAAGAATCAAAGATAATTAAGAATTTATATACTGCAGGACAAATAAATGGTACTTCAGGATATGAAGAAGCAGCAGGACAAGGCTTAATTGCAGGTATAAATGCAGGTTTAAGATGCCAAGGTAAAGATCCTTTAATATTAAAGAGAAATGAATCTTATATTGGTGTATTATTAGATGATTTAACTACAAAAGGTACTAAAGAACCATATAGATTATTAACTTCACGTGCTGAATATAGATTAATCTTAAGACATGATAATGCAGATTTAAGATTAAGAAAACATGGATATGAAGTAGGTACTATAGATGAAGAACAATATGCTAGATTAAATAAAAAGATAGCTGATATTAATCAATTAGTTAATGAATTAAAAGAAGTAAGAATAACTAATAAGAATACTAATAAATATATTGGTGAATTAACTAAAGGTGAATCTTTATATGATTTATTAAAGAGACCTGAAATTAAAATAGATTATTTAAAAGAATATATAACTAATAGTTATTCTGATGAAATATTTAATATAGTAGAAATACAAGTTAAATATGAAGGATATATTAATAAGACTAATAAAGAAGTTGAAAGAATGTTAAAACTAGAAGAAAAAGAAATACCATCAGATATTAATTATGATGATATTAAGAATTTAGCTAGTGAAGCAAGACAAAAACTTAAACAAGTTATGCCTTTAACTATTGCCCAAGCTTCTCGTATATCAGGAGTTAATCCTGCTGATATATCTGTTTTAACAGTATATTTAAAGAAAGAATATAATAAGTAATATGAATATAGAAGAATTTGTTAAAAACTTAAAAGATTTAAACATTAGTATTAATGATGATATTCTTAATAAACTTGATATTTATTATAATTATTTAGTTGAATATAATAATCATACTAATTTAACATCTATTACCGAAAAAGAAGATGTATATTTAAAACACTTCTATGATAGTTTAACTATTGTTAAAGCAATAGATTTAAATAAAGTTAATACTTTAATAGATGTTGGTACAGGAGCAGGTTTTCCAGGAATGATAATTGCTATATTATTTCCTAATATAAAGGTTACTTTATTAGATAGTAATAATAAAAGAATTAATTTTTTGAATGAATTAACTATTAAATTAGGTATAAATAATGTAGAAACAATTCATGAAAGATCTGAAATATATGCTAAGAATAATAAAGATAAATATGATGTAGTTACTGCTAGAGCTGTTAAGAATATGCAAGAATTAACTGAATTATGTTTACCTTTAGTTAAAGTAAATGGTTATTTTATACCTTTAAAAGGTATAATTGATGAAGAATTACCTAAAGCAAAAGATATAATAAAAAAGATAAATGGTAATTTAGAAAATGTTATTTCTTTTAATCTTCCTAATGGAGATATAAGAAATATAATAGTTATTAAAAAAATAGATAAATGTCCTGATAAATATCCTAGAGATTATAAAGACATTGTAAAAGATATTAAAACAAAATAAAGAAGTAGCAATACTTCTTTTATTATTGAAAATAAATAGTCATAATAATATAATTATATATAGAATAGGAGAGGGTTATCATGAAGATGGAAGCTCAAATTAGAATGATTAATGTAGACCAATTAGTACCTAATAAAGCTCAACCAAGAACTCAATTTGATACATCATCATTACAAGAATTAGCTTCATCTATAAGATCTCATGGTATTGTTCAACCTCTTATAGTAAGAAGATTACAAGATAAATTTGAAATAATAGCTGGTGAAAGAAGACTAAAAGCTGCTGAATTACTTGGATTACAATCAGTACCTTGTATTATATGTGATATAGATGATAATGAGTCTTCTGAATTAGCTTTAGTAGAAAATATTCATAGAAAAGATTTAACTCCTATTGATGAAGCTAGAGGATATAAAAAGTTATTAGATAAAGGATATATAACAATTGATCAATTAGCTGCTCGTATGGGAACTACACAATCAAATCTAAATGATAAGATAAGATTATTATCATTAGATGAAGCAGTACAAGATGCATTACAAAAGAATATGATATCAGTTAAACATGCTAAGAGTTTATTAAGATTAACTGATAAAATGAAACAAGTAGATATTCTTAATGAAATTATTAGAGATAAATTAACTGTTAGACAAGTAGAAGATGAAATAGATAAAGTATTAGGTACTTATAAAAAAGAAGAAAATCTAACTGGTGGAATTAATATAGACTCTAGAAATGATATAGATGTATCTAATTTATTACTAGAAGATGATGATTTTAATCTATCAATAACACCAAAAGAGTATCAATATAGATCTAAAATTAATGATAAAAATACAAAAAAGAGTTTATTTTTTAACAATCTAGAAAATCATCCTGCAACTATGGAAGATCCAACATTATCATTTGGTTTTGATCCAATGAAAACACAAAATATAATATCTGATGAAGATTTTGTAGATTTAGAAGATCAACAAACAGATGATGAATTAGATATACCAATTCAAGGATCTGAAGCTGCACAACAAGAGGAAGAAAAGAAAATCAACATGGATGTTTATACTCCAAGAGAATTAACTAGAGCAATAAATGAATTAGTAAAATTAGCTATTGAAAATAATATTGAAGTAAAGACTGAAGAATTTAATTTCAGTGATATATATCAAATAGTAGTTAAGATAGTTAAAAATCCTGAAGAAGAACAAAAAGAAGAAAATAAATAAAAAAGACTATTCAATTAGTCTTTTTATTATGCTATAATCTATAAACGAAATGTGGTGATTTAATGAAAGAACTTACTTTTAAGTTATCTACTAATGATGAAGTAATAATGAATGTAAAAACTACTTACTTCATGAAAGAAGATGTTATTAATTTTACTATAGATGATAATATTTATAGATTTAATATTACAAAGTGTATTTTAAATAAAGAAAATAAAGAATCTATGATGAATATTGACATGCTAAATAAGATGATTATATATCTATATAAAGACTTAAATAAAGAGTTTCAATTACCAATAGATAATAATAAATTATCAAATAATGATAATTATGTTAAGTTTGAGTATGAGATACCTGACAATGATATAGTCAATATAATTGAAATATCTTATTGACAACCAACATATTTATGATAATATTATTATTGTTTTATATATATTTATGAAAGAGGGATTAATATGGCAATAGCTAAATTAACTACTGAACAATTAGATACTATGTCGTATACAGATATTGCTGAATACGTTTTAGAACAAAAAGGTAAAAAAATGAAAATAGCTGACTTATTTACAGAAGTAATTAAGTTAAGAGGTGATGATCCTAAAGCAATTTTTGAATCAAAAATAGGTGATTTTTTTGGTTTAGTTTCATCAGATAATAGATTTGTTATGTTAGATAAAGGATTATTTGATTTATCAAAGAAGCATAAAAATAGTATTAATATGAATTTAGACGATGAAGAAGACGAAGAAGAAATAGTACTAGATGATGAAGAAAATGAAGAAGAAGATGAAGATGTAATTAACTATGATGAAGCTATCGATGTTGATGATGATACTGAAGAAGATGACTTCAAAGATTTAGTTATTATTGATTCTGATGATGAATCTGGAATGGATTTATAGCGACTCTATCTAATTAATATATCTTATAAGAAAGGAAGATTAATTATGATAGAAAGATTAGATGTATTAGAAGCAAGATATAATGAATTAAATGAAGAATTATCTAAACCTGAGGTTTTAGCTGATTATACTCAAATGAGTAAATTAAATAAAGAAAAAGCAGGTCTAGAAGAAACTGTTACTAAATATAGAGAATATAAAAAATTAATAGAAGATGTAGATGGACTTAAAGAAATGATGAATGATCCTGAAATGAAGGATATTGCAGAGTCTGAACTACAAGAAAATACTGCTAGACAAGAAGTATTAAAACACGAATTAGAATTATTATTAGTTCCTAAAGATGAAGATGATGGTAGAGATATTATTATTGAAATAAGAGGAGCTGCTGGTGGAGATGAAGCTAATATCTTTGCTGGTGATTTATTTAGAATGTATCAACATTATGCTGATAAAAATGGTTGGAAGACTGAGATATTAGATGCTTCAGAAGGTGAAGCTGGTGGATATTCTCAAATAGAGTTTTCTATCAAAGGTGATAATGTATATTCTAAAATGAAATATGAATCAGGTGCACATAGAGTTCAAAGAATACCTGTAACTGAATCTAATGGTAGAATTCAAACATCAACTGCTACTGTTGCAGTTATGCCTCAATTAGATGAAACAGATGAATTTGAACTTAATATGGATGAAATAAGAGTAGATATTACTCGTGCTTCCGGTAATGGTGGACAAGGTGTTAATACTACAGACTCTGCTGTAAGATTAACTCATTTACCTACTGGTATAGTTGTATATCAACAAACTGAAAGATCACAATTAAGAAATAAAGAAAAAGCTTTCGAAATTATGAAAACTAGATTATATGATTTACAACAAAGAGAAAAGAAACAAAACGAAGATAGTTTAAGAAATTCTCAAATTGGTACTGGTGATAGATCAGAAAAGATTAGAACTTATAACTATCCTCAAAATAGAGTAACTGATCATAGAATTAATTTCTCAGTAATGAATCTTGAAAAGGTTATGAATGGTGATTTAGATGCTATTATTCAAGAATTAATTACTGAAGATACAAAGAGAAAACTACAAGCTGAACAAGAAGGAAAATAATCCTTCTTTTTTTGATTTTTATAATTATTATGTTATAATAACGCTCAACTGAGGTGATATTATGCAAATTATTAATGATTATAAGAAGAAGGATTTTCATTATACTACATTCCAAAATAACTTTTACGCATATGATCAAGATGGAGATATTTTTGGTAAAGGTTGTGAAGAATTTAATTCAGAAGTATTAAATGCATTAAATAGATATGGATTTATTGAAAATTTTGAAGATATAAAAAATTCTAAGATAAAATTTGAAAACTTTGTATATAGTGATTTATCTAAATTATACGATACTAAACAAGGATATTTCCTTGCGAATAGAATCAGAATAATTTTAGCTAATAGTGGTTTATCTAATGTTGTTGATAAAGAGTATTTAGATTCTATTGGTTTTAAAGATTCAAAAGCATATGAAGATATGTTTAGTGAATTATATTATACTTATGAAGATATATTAGGAGATGCCGATATATTTGGTATTCAAGAATTATTATTAACTCCAAAATCAATGTTAAGAAATTATGTTGGATTATCTGACGAAGATATTCAAGTTATTGAAGAAGGATTAAAAAGTGCAGGTTTATCATTTATGCCTGAAAAAGATATGAATCAAATAAGAAATATTGTAATATATGAAGATTCAATTAAAGGTGTTATAGATAAAAGTGCATCTGTACAATTATCTTATGATGTATTACAAACAAAGAAAAGACTTATAGAAAAACAACTATCTGAAATAGATAAAGAATTAACTAATTATAGAGGTAAATAAAAGGATAATTATATATCCTTTTTTTATGGTATAATACGTTTGAAGTGATGATATGAATAAGATAGATGAAGAATTATTAATAAATAAATATGGTTCATTAGAAGCTATTAAAGATAAAATAGATAATAACTATCCTATACAATACTTAATAGGATATGTAGACTTCTATGGATATAGGATAAATGTAGATGAGAGAGCTTTAATACCTAGATTTGAAACAGAAGGATTAATAGAACTAGTTATTAATACTATTAATAAACATAATATTAAAATAAATGATATATTTGATATTGGTACAGGTTCAGGTTGTATAGATGTAGTATTATCTAAAAAGTTGAATAATGCTAATATTTCAACAATAGATATTTCATCTGATGCTTTATCTTTAGCAAAAGAAAATTATAAATTAAATAATATTGATAATATTGAAGTTATTAACAATGATATATTTGAATACAATCCAACTAAAAAATATGATTTAATTATCTCAAATCCACCATATGTGGCATATGATGAAGAAGTAGATAAGGAAACAAAATATGAACCTCAAAATGCAATATTTGCAGATAATAAAGGTTTAGTTTTTTATGAACATATAATTAAAGAATCAGTTAATTGGATTAATGCTCAATCTATAATAGCTTTCGAAATTGGTTATAATCAAGGTAATTATTTGAAAGAATTTGCATCTAAATATTATCAAAATAGTATTATAGAAATACATAAAGATTTATCAAATAGAGATAGATATTTGTTGATTATTAATAAATAATAGGTGATGATATGAAAAGTATTTTATTACTACATGGATGGAATGATGATAATTATACATCAAGATCAACTAGTAAAGATGCTTGGAATAATAGAAAGAAATTTGTTAAAGAATTATCTAAGCATTTTATAATATATAAATTAAACTTTCCTGGTTTTTGTGGACAACCTGAATATGATAAACCTTTTGATCTTGATGAGTATGCTAGATTTGTTCATTTATATTTATTAAATAATAATCTTAAAGTAGATTATATATTAGGGTATTCTTTTGGTGGTGCAGTAGCTGTTAGATATAATAATATTTATGATAATAATCAAAAGCTAATACTCGTATCTCCTGCTATATCAAGAAAGTATTCTAGTAAGAATATTAAGGTTATAGATTCACCTAATATTATTTATCCTATTAGGAAGTTTTTTAGAGATATGTATTTAATACATATTGTTAAGAATCCATATATGATATATGGTACTCCTTTTTTAAGAGAGTCTTATCAAATAATAGTTAGACAAGATATTGTTGATAAAGTAAAAGATATTAACAAGAAAAATGTAACTATTATAATTGGTGAAAAAGATCAAATGATTAATACTGATAAAATACTAACTGAATTAAAGGACTATAATATACATGTTATCAAGGATGGTAAACATGATATAGCTAATACACATACTAGTGAGTTGGTATCAATAATATGTAAATAAGGTATTTATACCTTATTTTTTTGATATAATATATATACGAAGGTGATTTAGTGAAAAAACTAATTATTAGAGGCAATAGAGATTTGTCCGGTGAAATTCATATAGGAGGAGCTAAGAATTCAGTAGTAGCATTAATACCTGCATCATGTTTGACTAAAGGTAAATGTGTTATTCATAATGTTCCTGATATTTCTGATGTTGGAATATTAATTAAAATGATGGAATATTTAGGATCAAAGATTACTTATGAGAATGAAGTATTAACTATTGATAATAAGAATTTAAAGGTTAAACCTATACCTACTGAATATTCATCATGCTTAAGAGCGTCATATTATTTTATGGGTTCATTAGGAGGATTATTTCATCATGCTGAAATATCTTATCCAGGTGGTTGTACTATAGGTGCAAGACCTATTGATATCCATATTAATTCATTTAAAAAACAAGGATTTAAAGTTACAGAAAAAGATGGAACTTATACACTTGATACACATAAGTTAAAGGGACAAGATATATTCTTTGATTTTCCTTCTGTTGGAGCTACTATAAATGTTATGCTTACTGCAACATTAGCTGAAGGTACAACTAGAATTATAAATGCTGCAAGAGAACCTGAAATTCAAAACGTAGCTGAATTCTTAAATAACATGGGTGCTGATATTCAAGGTGCTGGTACTGCAGAAATAATTATTCATGGAGTTAAAGAACTACATGGAGCTGAAGTAACAGTTATTCCTGATAGAATTGAAGGAGGTACTTATTTAATTATAGGTGCTTTACTTGGTAAAAACTTAAAGATATCAGGCATTAATAGAGATCATTTATTCTCATTAATATCTAAGTTAAAAGATGCTGGTGTAAGCATGAAGATTAATAAAGATAGTATTATTGTTAATAAATCTAAGAATTTAAAGGCAGTTAATGTTAAAACATCAGTTTATCCTGGATTCCCAACTGACTTAGGTCAACCAATGAGTGCATTCTTAACTCAATGTAAAGGTGAATCATTATTTGAAGAAACTATTTATGAAAATAGATTAAGACATATTCCATATTTAACTACTATGGGAGCTAATATCAAATCATGGGATAAGAAAGCTGTTATCATAGGTAATACACAATTAAAAGGACGCAAAGTTAAAGCTACTGACTTAAGAGCTGGTGCATCTTTATTAGTTGCTGGTATGATAGCAAATGGTATAACAGAAGTAGATAATATTGAACATTTATTAAGAGGATATGAGAATTTAGTTCATAAATTGAATACTGTTGGAGCAGATATTAAATTAATTGACGAATAAACTTGATTTTACTCCATATAAATGATATATTAATAGGGCAATTAAATTTCTAAGGCATGAATATGTCTTGGCGGAAGGAGAGTAATTTATGAAGAAAAATTTACATCCAGAAACAGTAGAATGTACTTTTAAATGTGCATGTGGAGCTACTTTTAAGGCTATGAGCAATAAGCCAGAACAAAATGTAGAAATTTGTTCAGAATGTCATCCATTCTATACTGGTGCTCAAGGAAAGAAGAAAAAAACTGGTAGTATTGAAAAATTCAATAAGAAATATAATCTTGGTGAATAATAAAAGATGTCTAATTAGACATCTTTTTTATTTCTTCAATATATAAATTATAAGTTTCCTTAGCTATTGTTTCCCAAGATTTACCTAACATCTCTCTTGCATTCTTAGATACTTTAGCTAATTGTTTCTTATCATTAAGTATTTCCTTTATTTTATCTTTATAAACAGTATTATCTAATTCACATGTATAACCAGATACTCCATTTATTACTGTATCAGCTGTGACTGCTCCTTCAATAAATAAACCAGGAGTTTCATTAACAGCAGCTTCTATTTGTACTAATGATGATGCATCAAATAAAGAAGGAAATAAGAATAGATTTGCTCTTGTATATATAGCAGATAGTAGATTTCTATCATTTATAGGACCATTTGCTATTACTTTATCTTCTAAGTTATATTCTTTTATCTTCTTTTGCAATTTCTTAAGATCTGCACCTTCACCAACATATAACATCTTAAAATTATATCCATCTTCATTTAATAGTTTTAATGAATCTAGTATAAAGAATATATTTTTAATCGATGTAATTCTTCCGACAAACAATAAAATATTATCATCTTTTTTGAAATTATATAGTTTATTAACTTTATCTATAGCTTCTTCTTTATTATCTAAAGGTTTTAAGTCTGTTCCATTGTAAATAATAACTGGTTCATGTTTATATCCATAGTCTTTAAATACATCTATCATTTTACTATTTATTGCTATGCATTTATTGCATTGATTTAATGTTTTAATAATAACTTTTATAACCTTATTTGTTATAACCTTATTTTTTAATCTTTTATTTAATTCAAAATCATATCTTGTATGGAAAGTACCAATTACAGGTATATGACATGCTTTAGCTACCTTAACTCCAAGTGATCCTAGCATGAATGGTGAATGAATATGTATAACATCAAAATGTTCATTTACTAATTGTTTAAATTCTTTAGATAACTTACTTTTTGGTAAAGATACAGTATATTCTGTAGTAGGTAGCTTAAAACTACTTATTCTTATTACTTTATATGGTCTATTTTTATCCTCATCAACTGAAGAATTATAAGGAACAACCATGACTACATCATTATATTTTGATAATTCTTTAGCTAAATTATCTATAACTAATACAACACCATCTATAGTTGGGTAAAAACTGTCCATAAATATACCAATTTTAAGTCTCTTGTTCATCGTGACACCTCATTGTAATAATTATAACATATATTAATACTATAAGTTGTAAAGTATTCAATCAATTTATAAAGTATCGACTATAAAATGATATAATAGGTAGAGGTTATTATAAAATTAAATATGTGGTATAATAACCATAAGGAGAATTGTATGGGTAAGATTAGTTATATATTTCAAAGAATTATTCATATGAATTATGGAAATATGTTTAAGACTATTAATATGGTTCATGACATAAATCATAAAAATAGAATTGGTATATTTTTTGATTGGGCTCACTGTGCATCTAAATATGGTGCAGGCTACGTTGATTATTATCAATTTAGAATGTTTGATATGAATGAAGAAGAAAGAAAAACAATAATAACTCGTGGAGTTAATAATGATATAGTAAAAAGATTTAATGATAAAACTAAGATCAGTATATTTGAAGATAAGGCTTTATTTAATAAATTATTTGATAAATATCTTAATAGAGAATGGATTTATTTAAAAGATGCTTCTGTAGATGATTTTAAGGCCTATTTAAAGGGTAAAAAGGAAGTTATAGTAAAACCATTAGACTTATCATGTGGAAAAGGCGTAGATAAGATTAAAGTACCAAAAAATATAGATAAACTTTATAATGATTTATTAGAATCTGGACAAACATTAGTAGAAGATGTTGCTGAACAACATCATTTATTGAATGAGTTATATCCTCATTCAGTAAATACTTTAAGAATAGTTACACTAAATAAGAAAGTAGTTACTGCTTACTTAAGAATAGGTAACCATGGTAATGTTGTAGATAACTTTAATCATGGTGGTATGGTAACAGCTATTGATGTTGATACAGGAAAGATTAATTTCCCAGCTATTGATAAAGATACTAATGTGTTTGAAGTACATCCTGAAACAAATAAAAAAATAGTAGGTATTCAAATACCTATGTGGGATGATGTTAAAAAGTTATGTATTGATGCATGTGAAGTTGTTCCTGAGGTAGGATATATTGCATGGGATGTTTGCTTAGGTGAAAAGAAACCATGCCTAATAGAAGGTAATGATTTCCCAGGACACGACTTATATGAATTGCCAGTACATAAAAAAGATAAATATGGTTTGTTGCCTAGATTTAAAAATGCTATGGAGGAGGAATAAAATGAAAATAGGTATAGCTACAGATCACAATGGTGTGAATGAAAAGAAGATACTAATAGAATATTTAACAAAGAAGGGTTATGAAATTAAAGATTACTCTCCTGTTAATGATCCATTAGATGATTATCCTAAATTTGCTCATAAAGTTTGTAGAGCAATTCAAAAAAGAGAAGTAGACTTAGGAATATTAATGTGTGGTACAGGTATTGGTATGGCAATAGCAGCTAATAAACATAGAGGTATTCGTTGTGCTTTAGCTTCATCTGTAGAAGAAGCTAAGTTAGCTAAAGGTCATAACAACGCACAAATACTTGCAATGTCTTATAAAGAAGATATTGATAAGATTAGAGCTATGTCATTAGCTTTTATAGAAGAATCATTCTATGGCGATGAAAGACATATTAGAAGATTAAAAGAAATAGAAGAGTACGAATCTGATGAGTATTAAGATTTTAGTATATGGAATAATGTTGCTAGTATCAACATTCGCTGTATCTGGGATTAATATTAATAATATATTCAAAACTAATCATATATGGGAAGCTAGAATATTTACTACATTAATTATTATGGCTTTAACATATTTAAGTGGTTCTTTAATACTAGATATATTAAATATATTTATTTAAACAAAAAGAAAGGCGTCCCCCTGAGGACGCCTTCCAAAGAATAAAAAGGGGTTGGCTAGTGTGATACTAGCACCAATTCGCCTGTAAGTGAATTGGTACGATATATACTAATTGAAAAGTTGATGTTTGTCAACTTTTTTTAGTGCATTTTTAAGCATTTATTTAAAAAAATTATATACCCTATAACCTACGGTTATATCCCTATATAATTATATAATTTTAAGTTATAAATTGCCGTTTTTTTAGTCTATAATAACATTAAATGATATAATTAAAAATGAAAGGAAGATCTATATGGAATTGTCTCAATTAAAAGGTGTTGGACCTAAGACTTTAGAGTATTTAAATAAGTTAAATATTAATACTATAGATGATTTAATTAGATATTATCCATATAGATATAATATCTATCATCCAGTTGATATTAGTAGTGATATTAATGAAGAGGATACAATAGTTGTATCAGGTAAGATAGTAAGTAATCCAAATATCTTCTTTATTAAGAAGACATTAAATAGATTAGCTTTTAATTTAGAGACAAATGGCAAGATTATTAAAGTAGTTATATTTAATAGATCATATCTTAAACAATCTTTATCAATAGGTAAAGATATAACTATAATAGGTAAATATTCTATTAAGAATAATAGTTTTACTGCATCGGATATTAAACTTTATCCAATTATTAAGACTGAAGTAGAACCTGTTTATCATATGGTTCAAGGTTTAAAGAGAAAAAGTTTAAAGACTTTGATTGATAATAGTTTAGCTTCTTTTAATGTTGAAGATGTATTACCAACATATATAAATGATAGATATGAATTATTAGATACAGAAAGTGCTATTAAAGAAATACATAATCCAACTAGTTTAGATAGATTAAAAAAATCTAAGTTAAAACTTAAATATGATGAATTATTTGAATTTATGTTTAAAATTAATTTATTGAAGTTAAAATCTAGAGTATTTAATGATTATTACATAAAGAATGTTGATTCTTCTATTATAGATAAAATCAAATCATCTTTACCATTTGAATTAACTGAAGATCAAAATAAAGCCATAGAAGATATTGTTAATGATTTTAAAGATGAAAAGAGAATGAATAGATTAGTATTAGGTGATGTAGGATCTGGTAAAACAATAGTATCGTTTATTGCTTGTTTAGTTAATTTATCATGTGGATATCAATCAGCTATACTAGTACCTACAGAAGTATTAGCTAATCAACATTATGATAATTTTGTTAAATTATTTCCAAATATAAAAGTTGCTTTATTAACAGGTAGTACAAGTGCTCTAGATAAAAAGTTGATAAAGAATAAGTTATTAACAAATGAAATAGATATATTAATTGGTACTCATGCCATTATATCTGATGATATAGAGTTTAATAATATAGGATTAGTAGTAACAGATGAACAACATAGATTTGGAGTTAATCAAAGAAAAGCACTTCAAAATAAAGGTATGAATGTAGACGTATTATATATGTCAGCTACACCAATACCTAGAACATATGCATTAACTATATATGGTGATATGGATATATCTATGATCAAGAGTAAACCAAGTGGTAGAAAAGAAATAATAACTAATCTTTATCCTATGAAAAAAATAAAAGAAGTATGTAGTATTATTACAGAACAAATAAATGAAGGACATCAAGTATATGTAGTAGCTCCTTTAATAGATGATGAAGAAGATAGAGAAGAGTTACAAGATTTAAAGAAGATAAAAGATTTACTTGTTAACAATCTATCTATTAAACCATCAATAGAAATATTACATGGAAAGATGAAACAAGTTGATAAAGATAAAGTTATGAACAAGTTTAAAGATGGTAAAGTAGACATATTAATATCTACTACTGTAATTGAAGTAGGAGTAGATGTTAAAAACTCTACAGTTATGACTATATTTAATGCTGAAAGATTTGGTCTAGCTACACTTCATCAGTTAAGAGGTAGAGTAGGTAGAAATGAGTTACAATCATACTGCCTATTAATATCTGATAAAGAAACAGATAGATTACACGTTATGTGTGAATCTAATGATGGTTTCTATATAGCTGATAAAGATTATGAGTTAAGAGGATCAGGAGATTTGTTTGGAACTAAACAACATGGTGACATGGTCTTTAAGATTGCTGATATAAGAACTGATATGAAAATACTATTACAATGTAAAAAAGATAGTGAAGAATTTATTAATAATAATATTGATAATGGCTTTAGAGACTATTCATATTACAAAGTAATAGAAGAAAAACTATTAAATACAGATTAAAAAAGCATAGGTTATCTACCTATGTTTTTAAATGATATTAATTTACCATTTTCTATTTCTAGTTCAAATGCATGTGGTGCATCCCATTTACCATCAAATACTAGTTCATTATTTAAATACCATGTAAGACCATCATTTATTCTTAATTCTAGGAAGTTTAAGAAATATGCTGATATTGCTGTAGCATGAGATACTATACATATGTTTTTATCTTTATTTTTATTTATTATCTCATTTATTACACTAGTAATTCTTTCTTTAGTATCATTTATAGATTCTCCATTCCCTTCTTTATAGTCTAGTTCTTTCCATTGTCTTGTAAAGAAATCCTTAGGTAAATCATTAATAGCTACACCAAATTTTCTTTCACCTAATTTTTCATTCATGTTTAAATCTATATTATTATTGAATGCTATATATTTAGCTGTAGACATAGTTCTTACATAATTAGATGAATATAATACATCTATATCTTTAAATATATCCTTTTTAGCTAATTCTTCGGCTCTTTTTTCTCCTTCTGGAGTTAGTATATTCTTTTCATTTCGTACTTGATCAGAATCATTACTATCATTGATTCCAATGTTTGAATTCATTGGTTGTGAATGTCTCATTAAGATTATTTTTGTCATTTATATCACCTTGTTATTATTCTTTAAGCTTTCATAGTATTTTGTTGCTTCCTCATATAGAATAGGAGTTTCAGCTAAAGCTTGTACTCTATTTCTAAGTAGATTTAAAAAATATTCTTGTCCTTTTACTTCTACTATATATTTAGTTAATAAGAACCAGCCTTTATAACAACTTGTACTTTCTAGTATATCTTCAAGTGAATAAATCATATTCAATTCAATATTTTCTTGTTGTTTACTTAAATATTGAGCTATTCCTTCATTTAAATATTTAAGTGTATAACCAGCATCATATTTTGCTAAATATTCTTTTACAACTATATGAGTATATTCATGAATCATAGTTTTTTTGAATTTATCAAAAACTTGGTCGTATTTTTCAGGAGGGAAAGCATGTGAAGTATTCCCATAATCATGAAGAGATACTTGAGTTATTCCACCATTACTAGCATTTCCTATTTCCCAATCTGGAACTTCTGTTTTATTTGTTTTTTTCATTACAATTTCATCATATTGTTGTTTTGTAGGTATGATGTTTATATTTACTTGTTTTCTTTGTAGTTCAGTATCAAAGAATTCATATATTTCTTCTACATGTTCGTTTAAATAATCTTCTAGACCATCTATTAAATCTTGATCTTGTTCGACATAATTAAAAATAGCGTATTTAGTTTTCTTCTCCATGATTATCACCATATTAATTATACCATATATAGTATATCTTTATATTTTGCTTACTATTCTTTACATAAAAAAAGAGACTCCCATAAGGGAGCCATTCAGGGGGTTTTGGTTGATATACTCTAACATTGGTTAAATCGTTAGAGCTATCGGCAAGTTATTTTCATATCTTGCCTATATTAATATTACTAGATATAATGGGTAAAATCAATTAATAAATTCCTGGTTTACTACATTTATACGTTAAATAGCAAAATAAAAGAGTGTTGTTAACACTCTAATTACATCCATGCATTTAATCTATAATATCTATTTCCTCTTTTATAGTGGCTTATTTCAACTTTTAATGACCCTAGAGCAGCATGTACACTTATTGGATTATTGTTTTGGTCTTTATATAAATATATTACTACATGATCTTTATCTAAGATAATATCACCTGGTAATAAGTCTTCTTTATTTATTAATGTTACATCTTTATTTCTACCACTTATAACATTTATATGGTCTTTATAAAGGTCTACACCAGATGCTGAGTAAATAACCCATCTTACAAATCCAGCACAGTCAAGTCCAGCAGGATATTCTTTACCGCCTTCTTGTCTATCAAATCCTTTAGATAAGAAAACCATTTTCTTACCCCAGTTTTTATTAGCTATATCTAAAGTATTTTTTAGTGTTGAATGTCCACCACCCCATAGGTAAGGAAGACCAACTGTTTCAATAGCATTCTTTACTTCATAGAATCTTGTATCATTTAAGTCTGGATATTGCTCTAATATAATATCTAATGTTTTATCTACTTCTTCATTAGTGATTGTTCCTTCAACATGTTCATTACAATATAATTGATCATTTTGTTCTAGTTTTGTACAGTGATTGTAATGTTTAATAATTTCATTGTTTTTATTATATATGTCTAATACTTGATTATATTTACTATTATTTGTATATCCACCAAATACTGATTCTTCGATTCCGTTGAATGATCTAATTAATATATTATCGTAAACAAAATCGGTTAAATAATTATTATTCTTTAAATCAAAGATAGCATATTTATCTTCATCTTTTATATATAAGTCGTTTTCTACAAACTTGATATCTTGATATTCCTTTACATCAATATTTACTGATGCTTTATCTTTTGTATCGTAGTTGTAAAGTGTATAGTCTTCATCAAGTACTAGTAGTTCTTTTGATGTAGTATTTAAATCTATTACTTTACAATTGCTGTTTTTACATACATATATATCAATAATATCATCTACATTTACTTTACTGCTCTTTGTTGCTTCTACTTTTCCTTTATTATTATAGATAGTAATAGCAGAAGGTTTATCTACAATACCTATTTTGTCTGAATAGGCATAAGATTTATTAGATTCGAAATTGTATTTATTAATGTATATAGAATCCAGGATTAATACGCACATTAATATTATTAAACTAAATAATTGCTTAGTTTCACTTATTCTTGGTATGCTAATTTCGAACTCTTTATCTTTCATACTATCACCTGATTTTATTATAAAGCATATTGTAAAATAAAAGTATATGTTTTGTATATATTTACATTTATGAGATGTAAATAAAATATTAACTATTTATTTACATATGTAAATATATTTACTTAATTGTGCTGAAGTGATAAATAGATTAAAGCTTTATTCATAATAATTAATATAAATGACATATGATAAATAACGTAAATACGCGTTAAAAATAATAAAGGTTGCTTTTATTTATTTTACATAATATAATACAGGTAAGAAACGGATGGATGTAGTTATGTCAAAGAAATTAGTAATTATAATGTCATCTACGATTTTTACTTGTATATTATTGTTAATATGGTTTTATAGGATAGAATTGTTACAACATGATACTTCTGGATTCTATACTTCTCACCCAGATGATATGTTGATTAATATCATTAATTATCTACCGGAGATAAGTATAGCTGTTACAATAATAGCAATTTATACACGAAAGGGTGCTGGATTAATACTTACAGTTTTAGCTAATCTATTAGCTATTGCAGCGTTTGCTGGTGAACTATTTGTTAAGCTAGTTAAGTTAGTTGATATTGTATCTAAGAGTGAAGTTCCATTACCATGTGTTCCGTGGTTGAATATTCCGGTTATGTTTATATGCTTAATATTATTTATAATAAAATTCCATATATTTACATTACCTGATGAAATTAAAATTAAGATAAAATAAAAAGGAGTATTAACTCCTTTTTTTTATTGTATTTCACTTACTTTAATATTTAAATCATAGAATTTATTATCACTTGTAATAATATAATCTTTAATTAATGGTTCTTGTTCTAATATAGCTTTAACATTAGTATCTGGATAAATAATTTCTGTTAATGTAACCTTATCACTTATATCTGCCATACGGTGGTTTTGTAAGATAGCCATATTTTTCATATCATTCATAGTCATGTAAATCTTATCATCTAGTTTAAATACTAGTTTACCATTATAAAGAATTACACCTAATTCATGTTTTTCAAGTTTATAGTAAAAGATTATACTATTTGTTCTTCCTAAAGACATGTCTCTATCAACTAATCTAAATAAAATATCTGTAGGAACAAGAGCTCTTTTAGGCATTTTATCTGCTTTAGCTTCTATTACTTCCACTTCATTTTCTTCTTGATAGTCTACTCGTTTTTTTAATACAAATATAACTGCAATAAAAACAATAATTATAATTAATAAATACATATAATCACCTATTTATAATTTATCAATAATTTAGGCTTTAATAAACTATTAATGATTAAAACAATGTAAATATGATATAATTCTATTATAATTGGAGTGGTTATATGAATGATCAATTTAATAACAATCCTTTAATACCACATGAAGAAGAAAATAATGTTAATAATTCTAAAAGTGGTGTAAGTAATGGAGTAATAATCTTTATATCAATATTATTTATAATAGCAGGTATAATTATTTATTATGTATTAAAGTATTAAAGGAAGTTCAATTCCTTTTTTTATTTATTATTAATATTATTAATGCTATACTTTAATTATAGAAAAGAGGATAATATGAAAACTGATAATAAGGAATCTGTTCCTTCTGTAAAAGGATTAGATAAAAATGAAGTACCTACTTTAAAGAAAGAAAATGATGAAGTAGTTGAAAAAGCAAATACTGAATCACCAATAGGTAAATCTGAAGTTGTGGAACCTACACCTGAAGCTGCAAGTAATAAGGTTAATATTAATATGGAGGCTTTCAATGTTAACTCAATACCAAAGACTAGCAAAGAAACATCTGCAATAGATCCATTAGCTGTTCCTACTACAGCAAAGAAAGTAGAATCGACTTTTGATCCAATGGCAATGCCAACAACTAGTTCAAATGGTGCATTTGATCCATCAAAAGTTCCTACAAATACAACTACTAAAACTAACGATAGTAAATTACCTTTAATAATTGGTATAGCAGCAGCTGCATTAATTGTAATAGGTATTATTATTACTGTTATTGCTAATTCAAGTAATAAATTAAAATGTACATCTGAAGAAAGCTACGGTATTAAGTATTCTTACGAAATGAAGTTTGATTCAGACGATAATATTAAATCGATGTATGTAGTAATGGATATGGATATGACTGATGAATCAGAAGGTATGTCTGAAGCTGAACTAGATAAAAAAGTAGATGAATTAAAAGAAGAATTAAAAGAAACAGGAGATAATATCAAAGTAAGTAGAAGTGGAAAAATATTTAAAGTTTCTATGGAATATAAAGATATTGACTCATTCGGTGTTAAGAAAAGTGATATTAAAACAAGATTAGAAAACAGAAAATTTACTTGTAAATAAAAAGATATTAGAATGAAGTGAACCCCATTTTGGACACTTTATTAAAAAGAAGAATTAATATAGAATAACATCTCATGAAAGTGAGGTGTTATTTTTATGGGAAAACATTATTCTACTGAATTCAAGCAAAAGATCA
>Ga0247611_10004192_pt1 | contig 20272 bp, 11 predicted proteins | sample 177DNAGHGhighgp2_FD_192422 | JGI IMG/M metagenome (GOLD analysis project Ga0247611, IMG submission 192422) | Sheep rumen microbial communities from Palmerston North, Manawatu-Wanganui, New Zealand - 1770 DNA GHGhigh gp2 | ecosystem: Host-associated > Mammals > Digestive system > Stomach > Rumen...
GCACCATGAAGCATGTCGAAGAAATCCTTGATATGTTCGTCGGTGAGGTAAGGCACGACGATGGGCTGCACCAAGGCGGAGTTCGCTTGTATGCCGTGTTCCTGGCACATCATCACTGCGCCGAGTCTCTCTTCAATTGGGGCGGCGAACGGTTCTAGAAGGTTGCGGAATGCGGTTGGCATGATGCTTACAGAGGTGTTGAACTGCATCTTGTCTTTAAGTTGTTTAAAAAGGTCGAGGATGGTTTCGCCTTCGTTTTCCACCAAAAGGTGCTTGGTCCCTGCTTTCGACGCAATGAAGAGACGTGCATTGGAATTCGGGTATTTCTTGAAGTGGGCGATGAATTCACGCAATATGCGGTGTGCGATGCCGGTGTAGAGCGTCGGTTCCTGCAATGCTTCTGTTTTGGGTGAAAAATAGTAGTAGTGGTTCCAGTTCTTGCCACGGCTCAATGCTACGATTTTACGCTCGATTTCCTTTTTCTTTTCTGGTGCTTCGACGATTGCTTTGGCCAGTTCCTGTAGTAGTCGGCTGCGCTCTTGGATGTCCTCTGGTTTTACTGCGTCGGGCTGTTCGCTACAAGCGCCGTTCATCTCCTCCAAGAGTTTGCGCACATAGAGGTGGTAATTTTCATAAGCTACAAGTTTCTGTTCGTGTACGCCGTCGGTCACCAAGCAGTACTGGCATCCCAAATGACAGCCTTTGATGGGGTTGATTTCGAAGGTAAGCGTCGGGCATCGACCGGTGTAGTTGTGGATTTCAGTTTCAACAGCATCGGGGTCGCAATCTTCCAGATAGAGCACCGACTTAGGGATGACGGTATGTTCCTCCAAACGTTTCTTGAACATTTGGGAGCCTCGGATGAGTCCCTGTAATGTTTCTTCAGAAGGTTCAATTGTGACTCCAAGTTGTTTTAGGTAGTTTGCATCGACAATTTGCGGTTGAAAATCTTTAAGGTTGTAAGCGTTAATTTCGTGTTCGTAGAGATTGTGCATTTCAATAGATTGCTTCATCTTATAAATCCTTTATGGCTCAGATATTTAAATCTTTTATATGTGAAAATAGTATAAATCCATTAAGATTTGTTGAATGAACTTTTTTAATAAGCTATTTACGGATAATCGGTTTGATTATCCTATTGTTCCTGTGGTTAAATAATTGCCATTAATGAACGGTTACTTAAATCGTTTGCAGAATGAGCAATTTTGGCAGAAGGGGTGGCGTAACTCGTGCTGTGCGAAGCCTTCGCGCAGTTCGCAGGCGAGGGGTGTTTGCAGGATTTCGGAAAGTGTTTGCTTTCCGATGTGGCCGAGTGTAATTTGTCCGCTATGGTCGAGACAGCAGGCAACAACGCGACCGTCATGGAGAACGGCAACGTGCGTGTCTAAAGCGCGGCATGTACCGGGAACGATTTTCTCGTCATTGCGCTTCTCACCGTCGCGACGCTCAATTTGCGTCATGCTCGTTCTCTCGTCTAAAATAGGCCATTCAAAGCGGGTGTCTTCGTGGAGGTAGAGGCGACCGGTGATGTTGAAGCTTTTATGACGGCTGCAAAAATGCCCTGGAGTAACATCAACGCCGAACGTTTCGTGGATGCGACGCAACATGTAGTTGTTCCACGGGGAGGCTTCTTCGGCACCGACATTCCACAAACGCAAATTGATGTAGAGTTCGGGGCGTTCGATGGTGGCGATTTGGCAGAAGTCGAGGACGTTTTGCAGATGTTGTTCTGCAGTTTCTCGCGGGAGTTCGGCGTAGGCGTGTGTCGAAAAATTGACTTGACGGATTGCGGACGAGGCGAGAATTTGGCGGCCTGTACGTTCGATTGTGGTGCCGTTTGTCGTGAGAGTAAGTTTTAATGGAGTTTGTTCTAACTTTTTGAGGTAATGCGCAAAGCCGGGATGGAGCGTGGGTTCGCCAAGAACGTGAAAATAGACGTTTGTTGCGCCGATTTCTTGCGCTCCAGCGATACAGGCATCAAAGAGTTTCGAATCCATGAACGTGCGGTCACCTTGCGATTGCGTCCCGCATGGGCAAAAGCTGCAATGCAAATTGCATACGTTCGTGATTTCGATATAGACGCTGTTCATTTGGCTTGCCCAGGATTTGTCGATTTAATTATTCGCTTTGCGTTCTACTTGCAACATAGAAATTGCTTCGATGTATTCGTTCAACTTGCCGGCTTTCTTGATTTTCTTGAACGCCTTCTTTGGAATGTTCGGTTCCAGATATTCCCAGAAACTTTGAATGTGCGAAAGAATTTGGCTGTCGCCTTGGTACGTATGGCAAGCGTGTTCAAAAATGATTTGGTGCATTTGGAGGAGCTTGTTTGTAAATTCGCATTCGCTTAAGGCACAATTTTTGCGAACATCTAGTGCGTCTGCAATTTCGGCCATGTTCGCATTTCCGCATTGAGCTTTGTATTCCGCCGCAAGGCTTGGCCGGGCGAGCAATCCGCGACCAATCATGACTCCGGCAAGTTTGGGGTAGCGTCTTTCCATTTCGTGAATTTGTGAAACGCTTGTGATGTCACCGTTATAGACGAGCGGATGTTTGCATTCGCTGTAGAACCGTTCGAAAGAACTGAAGTCTAGAGTGCCCTTGTATTGTTGTTTGCCGAGTCTCGGGTGGAGCGTGATGTGGGCGAGGGGTGTGTCGTTTAGAATCGGGAGGAGTGCGAATGCTTCGTCGGGAGTTTCTTGCCCGAGTCGCATCTTGACGGAAAATTTTACTGACGCAGTTCCGTTTGCGGCACTCGAAAATTTTTTGATTTCGTCCATGATTGCTTGGACAGTTTGTGTGTCGTTGAGCAATCCTGCTCCGCGATGGCGATTGACTTGCATCGGGAAGGGACATCCCATGTTGAAGTCGATTTGCGTGTAACCTTTGGCGATTAATGCATCTGTGAGAATTTTGAATTCATCAACGCTGTTCGCAATAATTTGCGGCACGACCTTGTAACTCGCGCCGTTCCCTTTATCATTTTCCGCGCATTTTGAATCTACGTTCCCCGAACATTCCGCATGCGCATTTTCTAAATCCCGTAAATCTTTTTCGCGAGGCTTTCCGTTTTCGATGCGTAAAAACGGTGCGTAATAAACATCCACGCCGCCAAAGATTTCAGCGTGGGCTTTGCGATAGATGCCCGTGGTGTAGCCTTGTAGCGGTGCGAATAAGATTTTTAACATGGCGCGGTTCTTGCGGACCTTTTTTACAAATGTAATAGTAAATGTATTAATCTTTTTTAACTAGGAATGTCGATGCCGGAACGGAGTCCGGCATGACAATTGAAAAAAATGTGGATTATGTTTTTTACTTCCCGAGGGCTTTCTTTAATGCTCTGATGGCGTTCCCGCGATGGCTTATTGCTTTCTTTTCTTCTAGTTCCATTTGAGCAAAAGTTCTGGTTTCACCATCTGGGACGAATAGCGGGTCGTAACCGAAGCCCATGTCGCCAACAGGTGCGTGGTTTATTTCGCCACGGCATTCGCCTTCGAAAATAATCGGCTTGCTGATGACAAATTCACCTTGTTCGTTCTTCGTGACGGTTTGGTACGAAAGTGCGCAGAAGTAACGAGCCTTGCGGTCTTCAATGCCTTCGAGTTTTTGCATTAACTTGACGTTGTTCGCGTCGTCATCGCCATGTTTGCCGCAGTAGCGGGCACTGTAAATGCCCGGTTCGCCGTTCAGTGCGAAAACTTCAAGGCCGGAATCGTCGGCGAGAACGGTCGCTTCGATGTTGCGTTTGGCGAGCCAGCGTGCCGTCGTGTTGGATTTGATGATGGCGTTTTCTGCAAAGGTGTTGCCATCTTCGACAATGTCTTCGTCAAAACCGATATCTTTCAAAGTCTTGAATTCGTAATGGTCGGTGCCGAGAATATGTGCGAAATCTCTGATTTTCCCGGCACTTCCGGTTGCGATAACAAATAAGCGTTTCATTATTAGGTGGTAGGTAATAGGTGATAGGTCTTAGGATTGTCTTGTGGAATATAAGTTTAGGCTTTAAGTTTGTTAGGTGGTTTAGTCGTGACTATAATTCCTAATCCCTAAAACCTAATGCCTAATTAGTAATGTTCTGGTTTCATGACAATCAAGATGGCGTCAACGACAACTCCTACGCCAAATAACCCTGCGGTGCAAAGCCATAGGATTCCTGTCCAAATCTTTCCTTCATAAAAACGGTGCAGTCCCAAGTATCCGAGAAGGATGCAAAGGGCCAAAGCAATCCATTTATTATGTTCACCTGTAGCGGGCATAGAAACTCCTTGTTTATTACGAGTATAATTTAGAAAATGTGTGAGCTTTAGGCGATGGTCAATAATCAAAAGTCAATGGTCTAGGGCCAATAGCTAATAACTAAAGACCAATAACCAATGACTATTGACTGATGTCCAAAAAATAATAACCAAACATTTATTATAATTCCTTTTGTGAAAATGAAAAATATCCCTATTCCTTTTTTGTGCTTTGCGGGATTTGCCGCAGGCGTGCTTGGCATTACATCTTGTGCTTCTTCGTCCGAGAAGCCTTCTGTTGAGGCTTCTGGCGAGGTGGAATCTGTCCCGCCGCCGAATTTGCCTTCGGCTTATGCGGCTCCTGTGACGGTTTTTGAATTGCGCGTGCTTGATTTTGACAAGCAGGTGCGTGTCGTTGAAAAACCGACGCTTGCGGCCCTTGATTTCGCGGCGTATTTTTCGAATCCGATCCGTATGGCGGGTATGGACGAAAAGCCTGAAAATTATACAGGCAAAATGGCGAACGCAAAACTTGCGGATTACCCGTTCCCGATGCTTGATTCGATTTCGGAATACGAACCGGATTGTGTTGCCGGTGTAACGCCAATCGCCTGGGAACCGTTTTCGAAGATTCTTTATGCGCAGACTGGTGATGAACAGTTCACAAAATCGTTGAATGAAATTGAAGCTGTGAAGTGGGATGAACCCGAAGTTTTCCGCGCGTTCCAGACGGTGAGCCGCTTGTGGGGCGTTCCCGGAAAGGGCGAAAATCAGGGGACGGTGGAATGGTGGGTTGAAGTTATGCCTGCGATTTGGACGAACCGGGCTCCGTTCTATGGTAAACTCAAGGTCGTCTCTGGCGGCGAATCTGCAGAGGTCTTGAATTACTACATGACTGCCGAGATGAATGGCGATGAGGCCATGAACTGGGCGCGGACGCTTTCGTCTTACTGGTACCCGACACTGAATACGGATTTGGAACAACATACTCCGGGGGCGATTTGGGAGAATTCTAGTGCGAATCGTCCGTTTGCGGTAATGCGCGGAAATCCGATGGGAAAGCCCATGTGGGTCGCTTTCGAAGTCCCGGCTTTCCGCTTGACGGATGAACAACTCCGTGCCGCCGCTGTTGCTGATTCTCTTGCTGCAGCTGGCGAAGTTGTACCTGTGAACCGTACGCTTGATACGAGTTCTTATGCGCGTTTCGAAACGCTTGCGTCTCTTGAAAATAGCTGCCCGGCAACGCCTGCGACAAAGAAGTTCCGCGATGCGTTGAAGAAAAAACTTTCGAAACTCCCGAAGGAGCAAAATGCGTGGGCCGAAGACGGTATGCTTTGGTTCCGCCGTAACGCAAATTACCTCATTGCGGACAAAATTAGCGGTCAGGATAGCCTCCACAACCCGCTTCCGCGAATGGTCGAACTCAAGCAGTATCTGGATTCGATGAACGTTCAGCTCTTGGTCGTGCCGATTCCTGTAAAAGAAGAAATCTATGCGGATAAACTTGTGAAGGGTACGCCTGCGGATTTGTGCGTAAACGTAAACGGTCGTGAATTTATCCGTGAATTGCTTGCGGCTGGAATTGATGTGCTAGACCTTTACCCCTCTTTGATGGCGGCCCGCAGTGGCGATGAACCGCCTCATTACAGCTACCAGCGTTACGATACGCATTGGGCACTCCCGGGCATGCTTGCCGCGATGGAACAGCTTGCTTCCCGCGTGACGCAGTACAGCTGGTATGCGGACGCGAATCCGCAGCCGGGTAGCCTTTTGATGAAGGATACGGTCGTACTCCGCGAAGGCGACTTGGTTGCTCATTTGCCGGATAAGGAAAAGTCCAAGTATGCCGCCGATACGCTTGCAGGCATGAAAATTTACAAGGGCGATAAACCGTACAAGGGCGGAAAAAATGCGCCGATTCTCTTGATGGGCGATTCGTTTACGGGCGTGTTCGAATCTGTGGATCAGAAGAGCGGTGGCCCAGGTTCTCTGCTTGCTTATGCGACGGGACTTGACGTGCAAGTGCTTACAAGCTGGGGCGGTGGCCCAGGCGTTCGCAGCCGCTTGAAGAAAATGAAGAAAGATATGTTGAGCAAGCGTCTTGTGATTTACATGATGACCGCTCGCGACTTCTGGCAAAGCCCGATGGAATGGGACGGAATTTAGACGAAAGAACGCTCGCGATGCTCGCTACAGACGAAAGACTAGAGATGGTTTGAATATGGAAAAAAGCAAAAATCTCTCGTCTCTTCCTTCGACATGCTCAGGACAGGCTACTCGTCTCTCGTCTAAACTATTCTGGCCGGCGTTAATTGTTGCTTTTGCTGTTGCGCTTTCGCTGATTCTTTGGAGTGGGCGTCCCGAAAAAATGAGCTATCGTGCGATGGCATGCGCTTTCGAAGAACGTTCGCCTTCTTGCCTTGATTCTATCCGAGACTGGCACGAAGGCCTTGCGTACTTTGATAGCAGCATTGCGGTGACTCATGATACTTTAAATTCCCTCAAGAATTTGTTGTGGAAATTTTGGAATATCGAATTTGCCGGGGCGGGCGAGGCTTCGGTTGCTAAAGACGCTGTGCTGCCGTTGCGTGTCCTTGCAAATCGCAAATCGGGCTGCATGGGGCTTTCGTGGCTTGCGCTGATGGTAGCGGAGTCTCGCCATTTGCAGCTCGATGCCGTCCTCTTGCCGGGGCATGTTTTTTTGCGCTACAATTCTGCGAACGAATCTACGAATTTGGAGCCGAACCGTCGCGGGTTTTCTTACACCGATGAAGAATATCGCGAAAAGTACAAAGACGGGAACTGGACCGGGCTGGAGTTTCGACCGCTAGAACCTCAAGAGTTCATTGGGCTTGCCGCTTTTGACATTGGCAACTTGTACCTTGAAAATGACCTGCGTCGAGCGCTTACCTGGTACCGGATGGCCGAAGAATTTTTCCCAAATTATCCGGGGATTCGGGCCAATCAGTTGATTGCAAAAAGTCGTTTACCTGATTCAATGTGATTTTTTTGTTATATCGCGTTTTTACAGCTTCTTAAAGGGTTTCTAGGCGCCTTTCTTGTTGTTTTTTGCTCCTTTAAAAAACTATTTTTAAGGAGAAATGTCAAAGTGTTGGGCTCATCTTTTTTCTTTTGTTAAGATACTTTTTTTAGTATCGTTTTTTTTCTTTGTTTCTGGGTGTGACACGTTCTTTGGAGATCATGTTTGGCTCAATGCTCCGGTCGAAGCAGACCAAACTCATGAAGGGTTTGTTCTCATTAAAGCTTCGAAAGTGAAAAATTCGAGCGGAGGCGCTCTTGCCTTTTTGGGTACATATCTCAAGTCTGCTAAGGCGAATGAACGTCCTCAATTACGAGCCGCGTTAAATTATGATTTTTCATTGAACAGGCACGAAGTCACTTGCGCCGAGTTCAAGGATGTCATGGGGACCACCTTTGATGAACGCTGCCAAAAAAAGAATTCCGATTTGTTACCGGTGACGAAGGTGACTTATTATGATGTCGTGTTATACACAAATGAACTTAGCAAACGTGGTGGATATGATACGGCTTACTCCTATACGTCGTTAAATTATGATGCGACCGGGAACTGTATTTCGATGGAGGGGTTGGTTTTTCATCCAGAAGTGGATGCATACCGTATGCCGACCGAAGCGGAATGGGTTATGGCTGCGGATAGGGACTGGAACCCTTCTGCAGAATGGAATGCTTTAAATTCTGATTTTGAACCGAAGAATGTTTGTTCGTATCCCCGGCTTCATGGCGATTTTTGCGACATGGGCGGAAACGTCAAGGAATGGGTCTCTGATTGGCTCGGCTATTACAAGGATACGACGATTACGAATTATATTGGCGCTCCAGATGGCGGTGTTCAGGGTGAACGTGTTATCAAGGGTGGTAGTTATCGCAATGATCCCGCTGCAATAAAGCTTTACAATCGTGGTGACGTCTATGTTGTTACATCGGCGGCGAAGTCGGATTATCTCGGATTTCGCGTTGCTTTTGGAAAAATTCCGAAAGCGTCTTGGATGGGACGCGATGGAAAGGTCCGCGAAAGCCGAATTATTCCGATGGCAAGTGCATCTGTTGTGAAGGAAAATATCGGAACGTATCGTACAAAGTTGGTTTTCCGCAATGATATCACGGGAAACATAGCGTATATCGATTATGTCAATGGCACGTTGTTTGTTACGGAATACGCTGATTCCGCTGATGCGTACCATCCGGATATTTCTCCAGATGGTAGGCTTGTCGCCTACAGTACAGGCATGGAGGGCGTCTCCGGAAAATCGACAATTTATATCCGTCCACTCTCGTATAGTTCTACAAAACCCATTAAACTGAATATAAAGGCTAACGCATCGATTCCTCGTTGGCGCGTGCTCGAAAATGGCGATACGGTTATTGTTTATGTGTCCGATGCTGGAAACAACAAGGAAACGTCTTCATTCAAGTCCAAGAGCACATGGCAGGTGAAGTATGCCCAGGGGCGCTTTGGCGTTCCGAAAAAGCTATTCGATGGAGCTTACCATGGTGGCATCTCGGATGACAATACGCTCGCTGTGACTGGAGCTCGATTATTGCGGGCGCGCGTTGCAAATCCAGGCGGAACGCTTGCGAGTGGTCGCGATACGGTGTGGTACAATGGAGAACAAGCTTGTAATGTATCTCTTGCCCATGATGGCACAAAACGTGTGGCGTTCCTTGATTTTGGCGGAAAGACTGGCGCTAAGTTTGTAGGTGAAAGCTATAGGACGCACGAACGTCTATTGATTGCTGACAGTACTGGGCGTCTCATCAAGGCTATTGCTGCTCCGGAAGGCTTTTCTTTTGATCATTCGGAATGGGTGCTAAGTCATGTCGGCGATGTGCAGGGAGGCTATATTGTCGCAACACTCACGAACGCAAGTGGAGCGCATTCAAAAATAGTTCTTGTGAACGTAAAGGATGGTTCTATTCTGGATTTGGTGAACGGGGATGAACTTTGGCACCCGTGCCTTTGGCGTAGAGATGTTGTTGTCTCGGAGGCATCTTCGCTGGATGCCGATAGTGCGGGTATTTATTTGCATCCATCGGATAAATGGGAATCTGTCCTTATGCGTTTTAAGATGGAACTCCTTTGGAAGTACCGGGATACGGCTAATGTAGCGATTTTGGGCTCGTCGAGGCCGATGTTTGGCGTGAGCCCAAGTGCGCTAGATAAACGTTTCTTTGCGGTGAACTTTGGACAAACTCCTAATTCAATTTACACGTCAAAAGATTTTTTAGACCGCTATATTTTCAATCACATGAAAAAACTTAAATATCTTGTAGTTTCTCTTGATATTGATTTTTGGCATAAGATAAATGGCCCTGAAAGCGATAACTTCTTTTATACGGATTTTGAAAATTATCCCGGCTACGTATATGACGCCAATCATGATTACTGGAAGGACGGATACCCTGACGGACTGCTGGAATATACTGAAAATTCAGTGGGTTCGTCGGATGAAAGTAGTTACATGAAAGACCGTGGACGTTATACAAGTACCGTCTGTAATTCGTGGAACGAAGAACCGGAGATTGAACAGGACAGCACATATTATGACGAACACATGAATTTGATTGACGATAGCAAGAATGCGCTTATCTCGATTATCAAGGAAGCTGCGAAACGCGATATCCGTGTGGTGGGGCTTATTTTCCCGCAAAGCCCGGCTTATGCGAAAACGGGGGCGTTCGGTCGCTATGGCATGCGTCGTAGCACTGCAAAAACGTTGATTGACGAACTGAAGGCCTTGAATAAGAAATACCCGAATTTCGTACTGATGGACGAGAACAAAATGGGAAAACACAGCTATTCTAATATGATGGCTGTAGATGAAGATCATCTTTGTTCTGGTGGTAGCTTTATTTTGACTTCTCATTTGAATGATCTCTTGTTGTCGTGGGAGAATAAAAAATGAGAAGTGGAATACTGAAAAATTGGTGCTGGTTGGCGATATTTCTTTTGTCAGTGATTGGAATGTCATGCTCCGATAATGAAGATTTTATGATTGAAGACGATTACATATCGAATCTTTCTTCGAAGGATTTGGATGGATTTGTCTATATCGATGCACATAATAAATCAACGTATTTGGGAACCGACGAAAAAGGGGTGCGCAATAGCGAAACTCCAAAAATGGAAGTCCGTTTTACGTATGATTTTTACATCGGCGCGCATGAAGTGACTCGTGGCGAGTACAATGCGTTGCGTGAAAAATTTGGAGGTGAGTGCGAAGCCCCTTGTAGTGATGATTCTCCTGTGACCAACGTAACTTTCTTTGATGCGGTACTTTATGCAAACGCCAAGAGCAAGGCCGAAAATCTAGATACCGTTTATACGTACAAAGAAGCTTCGTTTAACGAATCGGGTAATTGTGACAATCTGGTCGGTTTTGCGTTTCACGAAAAGGTGTATGGCTACCGTTTGCCGACCGAAGCGGAATGGGTTTATGTCGCCAATCAGGGTTGGAATCCGCAAAACAGCTGGAACACTTTGAATTCCGATTACAAACTGCATGATGTAGCGACTTCGACGGCGAATGAACTTGGCGTTTATGATATGGCCGGCAATGCCCTTGAATGGGTGAATGATTGGTTGACCTATTTTAAAAAGGGCTCGATGACGAATTTTGTCGGGGGCTCGGACGGAGGAAGCCTTGGCGAACGCGTTGTCAAGGGCGGTAGCTTTAGGAATGAAACTTCAGTGATGAATACTTACAGCCGTGGTGATGTTTATACGGTGACTTCTTCGACTAAAGGAGATTATCTCGGTTTTCGCTTGGCGCTTGGGGCTATTCCAAAAGCAAAATGGCTTGATGAACGCGGAACGGTCAAGGAATCGGTAGTCCGTTTTACGACATCGATTTTGGAAATGAAACATCTGACGCGGACGTTTGAATCAAAGCTTGTATTCCGGAATGATGCTACGGGGCATTTGGCTTATGTCGATTTTGGTAGCGGAATTATTTCTGTTGTCGAAATCAAGGATGATTTGAGTGCTTATCATCCAGATGTTTCGCCCGACGGAAAACGAGTGGCATTTTGTACGGGAACTGAAGGGGTTCCGGGCGAATCGAATGTTTATGTGCGGAATTTGGATGCGACGGGTTCCGGTCTTGTCAAGTTGAATGTCGCAAGTGCAGCGATTCCGCGTTGGCGCGTCCTTGCGAATGGCGATACGGTGATTGTCTATGTAACTAGTGCCGAGAACAATAAGGATGATGCCGCCTTTGCAAAAACGAGTACATGGCAGGTCCCGTTTGCTAATGGCAAGTTCGGAAAGCCGCAAAAGCTATTCGATGGAGCGTACCACGGAGGCGTAAATGACGACGGAACGCTTGCTGTGACGGGGGCGAGGCTTTTGCGTGCAAAGGTGGCGCCGAGTGGCAAAACTCTTGCTTCTGGCGTTGATACGGTTTGGTATGATGGCGAGCAGGCTTGCAATGTTTCGCTTGCGAATGATGGTAGCGACCGCACGCTGTTCCTTGATTTTGGAGGTAAAACGGGCGAATCATTTGTGGGTTCGTCTTATCGCACTCATGAACGGCTCCTGGTAACTGATGCAAATGGAAAACTTATCCAAAGCGTTGCTGCGCCGAAGGGCTATACGTTTGACCATACGGAATGGGTTGTGGGGGGCTCCAATCTTGCCGTTGCAACACTTACAAATGTGAACGGTGTCCATGAAAAAATAGCGTTGATTAATTTGTCTGATAGTTCGGTGATTTCGATTGCTGAGGGTGATGAACTTTGGCATCCGTGCCTTTGGCATTCGAGAATGAATTATGACAGCGAAGAACTCGACACGGATAGCGCTGGTGTCTATTATACCTCTAGCGCTTATTATAGCGCCTTGGAACTGAGCGTGAAACTGGAACGTTTCTGGGAAAATCGTGACAAGATAACAGCGGTGGCGCTAGGCTCTTCGAGAACGATGTTTGCGCTCCATGACAAGGAAATAAAGTCTTACAATTTATTGAATATGGCTTATTCTGCAGGGCAGATGACTGGAATCAATTATCTGTTTTCGAACTACGTCATGAACCATCTGAAAAATTTAAAGGTTTTGGTGCTTGAACTTGCTCCTGACTTTTTCTGGTATGACGGCTTTACGACATGGACTGATATTGTATATAACCAGGTTCCGGGTTTCAAGTACGATGAACACCATGATTTTTGGGTCGATGGCTTGCCGGAACACTTTATCGATGCGTTGAAGGCCGCTCCACGTCCAGAAACAGCTTTGCAGCATCCTTATGATTTGGAAGACTTTTTGTTGCCAAGTGACGGATGGGATTATGTTGTGTTCATTAGGGATTCTCTGGATCAAGATGTGAACTCTCCTGTTTTTAAAGAAAACTATTTGGCGTTCAAGAACATCGTGAAAGCGGCTCTTACAAAGGGAATCAAAGTTGTTGTGACTATCCCGCCTCAGAATCCGGGGTACTTGTTGACGGGCTCGTTTGGCGTCTATGGGCCCAAGAAAAGTGTTGCAAAGGACATTATAGACTCCGTTCAGGCTCTCGGTGGGGTGATGTTTGATGAATATAAATTTGGTGCTCACGATTATACGAATAAAATGGCGTATAACACGGACCACCTGAGCGCTCTTGGTGCAAAACAGTTTACGCATCGGTTGGATTCTTTACTTTCAACGTTAGGAGAATGAATATGAAGTTCGTCTATAAAACAGAAAGTATGATTTGGGGAGCCATGGTTGCCGCCCTGGCTTTGATGGTGTCTTGCTCGGACGATTCTCCGACGCAGACGAATATGGGAAGTCCTTTGGTCTGCTCTTCCAAGGATGATTGCTCGGATGTCAAATTGCAAGACGGTTTTGCGTTGGTAAAATCGTCTGGAAACTATGTTGAACTGGGTACGAATTCTAAATCGGCAAAAGCCAATGAACGTCCAGAAATGGATGTCAAGTTCACTTACGACTTCCAGTTGGGAAAACATGAGGTGACCTGTAGCGAGTTCAATGCGCTTGTGGGCGGGAAAAAAGGCAATTTGAATCTGGATTGTGCAAAGGATTCTCTGCCTGCGGTCAATGTGACTTTTTACGACGCTGTTCTCTTTGCCAATGCGAAAAGCAAAAAGGCGAAGTTGGATACTGCTTATACGTACTCGTCTGCAGAATTTGACAAGAAAGGCCACTGCGTTCTCATGAACGACTTTGTGTTTAAACCGGATGTTGAGGCGTTTCGCTTGCCTACGGAGGCGGAATGGGCGTTTGCCGCAAACCTTTCGTTTAACCCTGAGAAAAGCTGGAATGCGGATAATTCCGATTTCAAGGCGCACGAAGTCTGTAAGAAAAAGGATGAAAACGGCTTCTGCGATTTGCTAGGGAATGTGACGGAATGGGTCAACGACTGGCTCGGAAATTTCGCGGATACGTCCATCACGAATTTCGTAGGCGCACCGAATGGCGGAAGTCTTGGCGAACGCGTTATCAAGGGCGGTAGTTTTAGGAGCGAATCTTCGACGATTAATTTGTATGCTCGTGGCGATGTCTATACGGTGACAGGAACAAGTGCTTCTGATTACTTGGGTTTCCGCCTTGCTTTTGGAAAAATCAAAAATCCAACATGGTTAGATGCTTCAGGAGAATCTTCTAGCGCGACGGTTTTGGTAAAATCAGAAAAGCTGTTGTCCCTTCTTGGTGCGAACCGCGCAAAACTTGCGTTCCGTAACGACGTGACAAAGAATTTGGCTTATGTCGATTTTAGAAAATCGTCCCCGAGAGTCGTTGAAATCAAGGATTCGTTAAATGTGTTCCACCCAGATATTTCTCCGAACGGAAAACTGGTGGCGTTTAGCACGGGGCAGGAGGGCGTTAGCGGAAAATCTGCACTCTACGTTCGAAATTTGGATGCCGAAGGGAGCAACCGTGTGAAATTGGATGTGGCTTCGGCGGCGATTCCGCGTTGGCGCGTGCTCGAAAATGGCGATACGGTGATTGTCTATGTGACGGATGCCGCGAATAACAAGGAGGAATCTTCGTTCAAGAAAACGAGCACATGGCAAGTCAAGTTTGCGAATGGCAAGTTCGGCAAACCCACGAAACTTTTTGATGGTGGTTTTCATGGCGGAATCAGCGATGACGAACGGCTGACTGTGACTGGGGCGCGCCTGCTCCGTGCTCGCATGGCGTCGAAAGGCTCTACGATAACGTCGAAAGTCGTAGATTCGTTGTGGTACAATGGCGAACAAGCTTGTAATGTCTCGTTGAACAAGACTTCTAAGCGGACGCTGTTCCTTGATTTTGCCGGGGAAACGGGAAAAAAGTTTGTCGGGACGAAATACCGCACTCACGAACGCCTGCTGATTGCGGATAGCACGGGCAAGTTGGTTTCTTCTGTGGGCGCTCCGAAAAACATGACGTTTGACCATAGCGAATGGGTCTTGAACGACGAAAAGAATGCGGTTGTGTCTCTTGTCAATGCCGATGGGGCGCACTTGAAAATCGCGTTAATCCATTTGAAGGACAGCTCCATCACGAATCTTGTCGAAGGCGATGAAATTTGGCATCCGTGCCTTTGGGCTTCTTCGGGTGAATCCGAAGAAAAGATTGCCTGGGACGAAGATAGTGTTGGTGTGTATGTTTCTGCAGCGAACCAGACAAATTATCTCCTTTCGCATAAAATGCCGCTATTTTGGAAACTGAAAGATTCTGTAGAACTGGTCGGGCTCGGCAATTCGCACATGTGGGCGGGCTTTGACCCGTCTAAAATGAGCGTTTCGTCGATGAACATGGGCGTGGTTCCTTGCGATATGCATTGCATCCATTATCTTTTCAAAAATTACGTCTTGAATCAATGCCCCAAGGTGAAATACGTTGTTGTTGGCCTTGATGTTGACTTGTGGTACAATATTGATAGTCGGACGGATATTGGAATGGGCATGGGAAATGCTCTTGGTTTCGAATACGACAAAAGTCACGATTTTTATCCCGATGGCGTTGACGATGCGTTTGTTAATCTCGTTATGGAAAATGCCGTAGATGAAGCGCCATCGATTATAAAGGCTCGCGGTTGGCATAACGCTACAGATAACATTGGCTGGTACGATGAAAACGGCAAGTCCGAAATTCGCGGTGATTCGACGTGGAGCGATTGCCTGTTCAACAAGAACCTCGCGAATTGCCTGGAAACTTCGGACCAGAACACATGTCTTTCGAATTACAACATGGATGTATGTGTTGCGGATACGAACCTGAACATGTGCCTCGCGAAATCCCCGCTGAAGCAGTGTTCTGCGATTTTCTCGGGTGATATTGAAAAGTTGAAAGATCTTGTTCGCTTGGCTAAAGAGAACGATATTACAGTTGTTGGCGTGACTTTCCCGATAAGCCCTTATTACAAGAAAACGGGAACTTATGGACGCCACGGGCTCCGTCGCAGCCATGCCATAAAAATATTTGAAGAAATCAATGAACTTGCAGACAACAAGTCGAATTTCTATGTCTTTGACGAGAATAAGTTTGGTGACCATGATTATCCTTCCTCGATGGCGAATGATTACGACCATTTGAATAAAGATGGCGCAAAACAGTTCACAACGCGCTTGGATAAGTTCATCAAGTCGATTGACTCGGGTAAATCCTCGAAATAGGCCCTGAAATGCGTTTGCCTTTGATATTGGTGCCCATTGCGGTTGTTCTTTTTGCGATATTCCCGTTGACGGATACCGATATCTGGTGGCATCTGGCTTGCGCGCGCGAATGGGTGACTACATGGACGCCTGTACGCGAACCTGTCGTGAATGTGCATGAATACTTTCAGCAGATGGTGGCGTTTGTTTATGACATTGGCGATGCTCCGCTGTTGGTCGCGTTCAAGGCTCTTCTTTGGGGAGCCGTCTTTATGTTGTTCTTGCTTCCTTCGATTCGCTCGTCGAATTTGAAGGACGAAAACGATGCTGAAACGCGTGATGGAATTTCTCCCATCGCATTTGCGGGAGTTGTTGTTCTCCTCTTTGTATTCCGCTATCAATTTGAAATACGGCCGGTGCTTTTGAGCATGTTGTTCCTTGGAATTTATTGGAACTTGTTGCCGTGGCTTTTTTACGGATGGCGTGAAGAACGTAAAACGAAGCATCGCGCGGAACCAAAAAAATTCCATTACGTTTTTCATCGGGCGTTCCGTTACCTGGCCGGCAATAAACTTGTGGGTGTGCTTTTGGTGCTCTTTATCCAGTGGATATGGTGCAAATGCCAGGGCCTTTATATTCTGGGATTGATTTTTGCTTATGGCGTTTTCATGTATGGATTATGGTATCGCCGTTGGGTTAATTTTGGAAAGGTCCGGCAATGGAATGGAGTGCGGATCCCGTTCAAAATACTTGCTTGGCAGGTTCTTTTTATAATTCTGCTTTTTGCCGTACCGTTTTTCCATCGAGATGGCGTTAACTTGCTCCCTTATCCGTTCGAACTGTTGGATAGGCTCGTTGGACTTTCGTCTTCGGCAATTATTTTTTCAAATGAAATTGCGGAGAACCGTTCGCCCATGACGCTTTTGCTGAATGGTGAAAATGTGATGCAGTCCGCTTTGATGCTTGTACTTTGTGTGTGGGGGATGGCTTTAGCCATTGTCAGATGGAAATCTCAGCCTGCGCCCTATTTGTCGTGGCAGTTGTCGTGGCTTCCGAAAGAGCGAATCGATGCTATTTTTAGTCGCAGGTTGCAACCCTCCTGGCTTTTTATCACGGCGATTCTTGCACTCATCGCCGAACGCAACTTTGTACTCTTTTTACCGGTGTTTTTGGCGGTCCTTGTGCGTTTCCAGAAGCGTCAATCGAGTTCTAGACTCGGGCTTAGGGGCCGTCTTGCCGAACGGTCTCGAAGACTTGGCGCCAAGCTAAAGCTCGTGAATCGCCCGATTCTGACTTCGGACTTTTTGCTTGCGGCGGTTGCAATCGCTTTCGTTTTTGGCCATTGGGTGAAATCTGTTTCGTCCTACGATTCCATGATTGCTTACCAGCGTGTGCCTGTGGGGGCCGCGCACTGGATGATGGAAAATCCGCATCCGGGGAGGCTTTTCAACGATGACCGTGCCGGCGGTTATTTGGCGTTTATGAATCCATATGATTCGACGTACATTGATGGGCGCTTTATCTTGAAAACGGCGGATTTTTTTGAACGCTATCTTAGTTATGCAAAAATTCCTAAACTCTTTTTGGTGGATGCCGAATCGCAGGATATCGACCGCGTAGTGCTCCCGTTGCGCTATTATGCAAGGTGGGGTGACTTGATTCAAGCTCTCGATTCTGCCGAAAATTGGCACGTTGTGTATCGTGATTCCCTTTTTGTTGTGATGGACCGCACAGAACGCTAAGATGTCCGTTTTAAATAATTTATTTTTGAATGCTAAAAATTTATTTTTGAATAGATTTAACGGCCCTTTGGGCATAGGAGTTGTGTATGAATCGTTTGGTCAAAATGGGACTTGCCGGTATGCTTGCTTTCGGGCTTGCTCAAGCCAAGGTGAATTTCCCATTCCCACAAATGTCTGATTATGGTGGAAATGCGACACTCTTGAGCGACAAGGCTAAGGCCTCTGAAGACCTCAAAAAGCAGTTCTCCTATTGGCTGAAGACTATGTACAACGAGCAGGGCGATGTAGCCGGCGTCCGTTCTGATCCGGGCTCCGACCAGTATTTTTCGGAAGGTGTCGGCTACGGCATGCTTCTGATGGTGTATTTTAGCGACAATACGACAAGCTATCAGCCGCAGTTCGATAAGATTTGGAACCTTTACAAGAAGATGATGAACGAAAACGGCCTGATGGTCTGGAAGGTCGGAAATCTTTCGACGAAGTATGACCAGGGTGCTGCGCTCGACGGCGATATTGATGCCGCTGCCGCTCTCGTGATGGCTTACTACCAGTTCGGCGACGAGAAGTACAAGGAAGATGCCAAGAAGCTCATCCAGTCCATGAAAAAGTTTGAATTCGAATCGAACGGTTTGCATTTACCGGGCGACAAGTGGGGCGAGGCGGGCTTTAACCGCAAAAATCCGGGCTACTTCGACCCGGCATACATGCCTGTGTTTGCCATGATTGATACTGAAAATGCAGAATTCTGGAGCAAGACGGCTTACGAAGCGAACATGAACCTTTATGAAAAGAGCGCTTCCGATGCTCCGACCGGCCTCATTGACGACTGGACGGACAAGAACGGAAAGAGCGAAGACGACTACTATAGTTATGACGCGTCCCGCGCTCCGTGGCGTAATGCCAAGGCTGTTTGCTGGAATGGTGACCAACGTGCTCTTGCTCTCGACAAGAAAATGGCTGAATTTGTTTCCAAGGTGGATGCTTCGAGAATGGCGGGGCCCGTACGCAGAAATTCAGGCGACCTTGGCAATGACCATAATAGCACGTTTGTGACCTCGCTGATGACGGCGCTTATCTCTGATGCCAAGTACCAGTCCAAGCTCGATGAATACTGGAAAGAAGCGGTGACTCTCGGTGACGAAAACTACTTCAACCAGTCCCTTAAGTTGTTGAACGGTTTGCTTGTTTCGGGTAATATGCCGAACTTAGCTGCTGCTCAATCGACTCCGGCTTCGAGTGCGTCTAATCCGGCAAGCTCTAGCGCAGCAAATCCGGCCAGTTCCGGTGCTGTTGCGGGTTCTTCGAGCTCTGCGGGCCAGCAACCTGTGTCTAGCACTACAAACGCTTTGGGTGATTTTGTTGTAAGGGCTCCTCAGATGACACTTACGGGCAGAACGCTTCAGTTGAGAGCTCATGGCCCAGTTCATATAGATTTGATTTCTGTGACGGGTAGCGTCTTGAAGTCTTTCGACAAGAATGCGACGGGTTCTGTTGTGGTTCGGTTTAGCGGAGTGCCGAGCGGCCTTTATGTTGTCCGTGTGAAGAATGCGGGTATCACGAATCTTCAAAAGATTAAGTTAGATTAAAAAGATTGAAATGAATATTCGAAAGGAACCTTGTTGGGTTCCTTTTTTTTGTTTGTAAATATTTATTTGTTTTTTTGCAAACATGTTTTACCGACTAAATGAAGCGTTTGTTTCTATGTAAAAATAAAGTCACAAAATGCTTTAATTTGACCAAATTTTGTGAAATAAACGATTTTTACATTTATTTTAAATGTTTTGTATGAGTTCTTTTATTTTGTATGGTTCTTTTACTAAATTTATTTAACCTTAAAATAAAACAAAAGAAGGTGAATAAATGAAAAAAACACAAAGTACAGCATTGTTCTTGGGGATTGCGTCAGCGATGGCGTTTGCTCAAGATGGCTCAGCTTGTATCGCGTTCAAAAACGGTACGGGCGACTATGATAAGCACTGCTATAACTCCGGCTTAAGACAAATGGCCGCTGGCAAGTGCTATACCATGAACAAGGATCGCGTCAAGGAAGGGGTCCCGCAGTGGATTAACGAAGAAGCGAACCAAACGTGGTGGTGGAGTGAAACTTCTTGTGGTGACGAACCGGTATCTTCCAGTTCTGTCGAATCCAGCTCTAGCGTGAAGCCGGTCGAATCCAGCTCTAGCGAAGTTCCGGAATCCAGTTCTTCTGAACCGGAATCCAGCTCCAGCGTGCAGCCGGTTGAATCCAGCTCTAGCGTGCAGCCGGTCTCCAGCTCTAGCGAAGTCATTACTTCCACTTGCATTCCTTTTGTGAACGGCAAGGGCCACTATGGTGAAAACTGCTACAATTCCGGCCTCAAGGAAATGGCAGAAGGCAAGTGCTACACCATGAACCCGGCTCGTGCCAACGAAAATCCTGTTTGGATTAACGAAATTGCGACCCAGACCTGGTGGTGGGTCGAAACTCCTTGCGGTGCTGAAGTTTCCAGCTCTAGCGTGGAATCCTCCAGCTCTGTTGAATCCAGCTCTAGCGTGGAATCCTCCAGCTCTGTTGAATCCAGCTCCAGCGTAGAATCCTCCAGCTCTGTTGAATCCAGCTCCAGCGAAGAATCCTCCAGCTCTGTTGAATCCAGCTCCAGCGTGGAATCCTCCAGCTCTGTTGAATCCAGCTCCAGC
>Ga0247611_10004193_pt1 | contig 20272 bp, 16 predicted proteins | sample 177DNAGHGhighgp2_FD_192422 | JGI IMG/M metagenome (GOLD analysis project Ga0247611, IMG submission 192422) | Sheep rumen microbial communities from Palmerston North, Manawatu-Wanganui, New Zealand - 1770 DNA GHGhigh gp2 | ecosystem: Host-associated > Mammals > Digestive system > Stomach > Rumen...
TCTTGAATTGGAACAACTTTTTCAACTTCATTATCAGAAATAAAGTCTTCAGCAGGAGCAGGAATATATTTTAATGCCTCTGCAATTTCAATACCAATATAACTTAATGCCTTAGATCTATCATCAATTCTTTCCATATCGATTTCAATATGGAAATTTTGCTCTAAATTCTTAATCTTAGCTTGAATTAATTTATCAGCATCTATGTATGCTTCAGAATTTTTATCCTTTGTATTTCCAATTATATATAAAGCTTCAGAAATATCAGCTGGATACTTCTTGCTAAGTTTTTCAACTATTTCTTTCCAGTTCTTAGCATGTGCTTTAACGGCTTCAGTAACATCTTTCAATACAGAGCCAAGTTTAATATTCTTTTCTCTCTTACGAATTAGCTTCTCTATCTTTCTAGTATTATCCTCAAACTCTGATGTGGCATATTCCACCAATTCATAAGCAGCTTTATACACATTCTTTGGAAAATTCTTTTTCTTAGGATATTCCAACAAGTATGTCTTTACAGATTCCACCAAATCTTTAAAATAAGAATCTTCTTCTAATTGAACAATTTGCTTCTTGCTGTTTGGATTTATTAACTTCTGAATTTTGTCTATATTAGATAAAATCTTTTCTTCCGTGATTACCATTTTCACGTTTACCATGCCGGATTTTCGAAAAATTGACATCTGTAAACTACCTCCTTCGTATCTATATCCCATAGTATATTTAATATTATATTTATTAACTCATTTGAATTCAAGTTTATTGCGTTAAATTAAGGTTACTTTTTGATTACATTTGTGTTACAGTTATATTCTTTTAATTTCTTCATAACGCTTAATCTTTAATGTAGTAGTCTTTATAAGCTCCTCAGTGGTGATTTGAATCTCTTTAATATATTTATATGTTGGTACACCTTTATTAATAACTTTAACTTTATTCCACAATTCTTGTTTAATTTCTTCAACGTCTGTTATTCCTTTTTTCTCAAAAAATTCTGAATCATAAACAATCTTTGCACATATTTTTAAGTCATCTTTATCTTCTTCATCAGGCTTTCCATATACAAAAGATTCTTTAACACCCTCTTCAGAATTAATTAAAACCTCTAATTCTTCGGGATATATATTCTTTCCGTTCTTTAAAACAATAACGCTCTTTTTTCTACCAGTGATAAATAAATAATCATCTTTATCAAAATATGCTAAATCTCCTGTTTTAAAGTAACCATCTTCTGTAAAGACTTCTTTGTTTGCTTCATCATTCTCATAGTATCCTAACATTACAGAATCACCTTTTACAGCAAGTTCTCCAATTCCTTGCTCATCTGGATCTAATATTATACCTTGAACACTTGGTAATAATTTTCCTATTGAGCCATTTTTTCTATGAGCCAAACTTTCCGCAGCTATAACTGGAGATGTTTCTGTCAAGCCATATCCTTGGAATGTAGGAATTCCTATATCTAATAATCCTTTTTCAACTTCTGGACTATAAGCAGCTCCACCACATACTAATAATCTAATTTTGCCGCCAAAGCTATCTAATATTTCTTTAAATATTACTTTTCTAATATCGATGTGAGCTTTTCTTAGAATATTACTTATTCCTTTACCAAATTTAACTTTGTTACCTTGACCTTTTTTGTCAATTTCTTTCATCAATCTTTTATATAGTGTCTCAAATAAAATCGGTACTGCAATCATAGCTGTAGCATGATAATCTTTTAAATCTTCAGCTATATGTCTCAATCCTCCACAAAAAGCTATTGTTGTTCCAGCACTCATTGGATACAAAAATCCTACAGTACACTCAAATGTATGGTGAAGCGGTAAGAATGATAAAATCAAATCTCCAGGGCCAAGATTAAATATGCATGAGATATCATATATATTTGTACATATATTTTTATGTGAAAGCATTACCGCCTTTGATTTAGCTGTTGTTCCAGATGTAAATAACATTATAGACATTTCTTCGTTATTAATCTTAGCTTCAGTATAACTCTTTGCACCATTTTTCATTAAGTCTTTTCCCAATTTAACAAGTTCTCTTTGAGAATACACATTATCAACAGTTTCTTCAGCTTCCATTGAGATAAAATACTTTATATTTCCAATTTTTTCTTCTTTAATCTTTTTCATTATTGGCTCAAATTTTTCAGAATAAAAAATTGCTTCTATTCCTGAACGTTCAATTAGGCTATATATTTCATTTTCTGGCAAAGCTTTATCTAATGGAACAACAACACCTACACCACATACAATAGACAAGTATGCCTCTTGCCACTCATATTTATTCTCTCCAATTACACCAATTCTTTGGCCTTTTAATCCCACACTAATTAATGCTGTACCCAAAGCGTTGATATTATCAATATAATCCTTATATAGAATATCATTATATACATCTTTTTCAGCTGTTTTAGCACGAAAAGCCGGCTCATCCCCATAATTCTTTTTTACATTTTCAATAATTTCTTTTAAATTATTAAATTTTTGCGCATTAAATTTCTTTGTACTTACAGTATGTTTTCTTTCCATCAATACTTTCCCTTCAATTTTATTTTCTATATATAGATTGACTTAATCTTTCTTCGAATTCTTCTGTATCATTTTCTACAAAAAGAGCCCCTAATATATCTTTTTTTTCAATTATTTCATCTAAATTATTACTTAATAAAACTCTTTCTTTTTTATATTTACCAGCTTCATTAGAAATACTATATTTTGAAAAATAAGATTTCATATTATTGTGATAATTGCCACATCTTGAATTATCCATCTCCCTAAAATTTGGAAATATATTATTTCCATACCTAATTGCTGTAATTTCCATTGGAATAGTTTTGCATGCTTTGGCTATCTCATCGTCAGAGAATCCATAATCTTTAGCTTGAATAACAAGTTCTGGGGATAATCTATCTGGATTCATATAATCATAAAAAGATTTAATCTCTTCGATAGCTTTTCTACAACAAAAACCTAATTTACTCTCTACAGCAAATAATTTATTCATTTCTCTAATTGAAATTTTGTCTTTTCTAAAAAATTTCATTAGTAGAGATGCTAAAGATGATGAAATAGATAACCTATTTTCTTCCTTACTTCCTTTTTTTATATTTCCTATCATGCCAAAATAATCAATACTTGGTTCTTGGGTTGCATATGCAATAGTATCTTTGTCATCAAATATATCGCTCAATAGTGCTCCAGATTCTAACTTAGTTTTAACTCTCTTAACTGGATATGTTGTAATAATCTCTGTTGCTCTTTGATAAGTACCATATTTATCTTCACATTTATCGATATGAATTTCTCCAGCAACAACCGAAACATAAACCGTATACGAGGTCCCTTTTTTGTCAAATAAGTAATCATTAATTACATCTCTTATTTGATTATATTCTCTATTTGTCAAAGTAAATCCAGGTACTATGTATAAATCGCTTATTTTGTATCTAGAATTAATTTCTTTGTTATGAATAATTCTTTCAAGAACAGACACATATACATAATTATTATTAGTATCTTTCATAACAACAAATATATATTTTCTTTCAATGCTTTTCTTATCGTTTGTCAGATTCTCCATGTCCATGTACATACACCTCGTTATTTATTTATCATGCTCGCAAATACATCAAATAATATTTCAATTTCACTATTTCCCGGATTTGCCTCTGGATTAAATGAAATTCCTATTATATTTTTTCCTATGTACTTTATTCCTGCTGCCGTATTATCCAACAAATTGGTAAAAATAATATCTTGTTCTGCAAAATTTATTGATTCATTATCTATATAGTGAGTAAGATTTTGTGACGAATTATATATTTTTCCTGTTTTAGTATTTTGAATTGGAAAATTAGTACCATTATGTGATTTAGTATATGGCTTCAAATTCATTCCTTGATCAAGAGCTACTAAATTGGCACCCAATCCTATTGCCAACACAGGAATATTAGTTCTGCAAATTTTTTGTATAGTATCATTGTATGAAAAATCATATGGATCTCCTGGTCCATTAGAAACAATAATACCATTCGGTCTTGTGGCCAAAATAATTTCAGGTGCTACATCACTTGGATATATCACCACTCCCATATTTCTACTTAATATATTATTAATAATATCGTCTTTTACACCTAAATCTAAAACAGCAACTTGCTTTGGTTTAGTTCTTCCAAAATATGTTATTTTAGGTGTGCTGACTTTTTTAGCAAAATTCTTTATTTCAAAATTTTTTATCTTTGAAATCTTTTCATCGATCAAATCAATATTCGAAGTAATCATACCTTTTTGAATTCCGGATTTTTCAAGATTTTTTTGAATTGCTCTTGTATCAACATTTACTAATCCTGGAATTTTAAACTCTGTTAAAACATCCTCTAGCACTCGTTGATTATCCGTTTCAGAATCATAGGTTGCTAACTTTTCATTAAAGAAAACGCTTGAAACGCAAATTGATTTTGATTGACATTCGGCTAAATCCACATCAAAGCCTGACATGATTGGACTTGTAAATACAATTCCTTGTCCGAAAGCAACTGGAGAAGTAATAATTTCAGACAATCCTCTTGTAGAAGTATTAATATTTACATAAAAAATCTTGTCAGTCGTTAATCCAATTCTTTCTCCTTCGTAAATATTTCCATCTTCTAAAATTAGATATCCCTTCATTTTTTCCTTCCTATATACTATGCTTTAGGAATCACCTTATTTACACTCTTTTTAGCTTCCCATCTTAATATTTTAATATCTTGATATTTATCTAGTATCTTCATGTATTTTTCGTAATCTTCTTCCCAAAGTTGATCAGGAACTTTATCAAAAGCGGAAAATATTTTATTAGCTTGGTCTAGGAATTCCAATTGTTGACCTGGAGATAAATTCTCATACTTCAAACTAAAGGCATATAGTTTATTCAAGGTCTCATTGGCTTTCAAAAAAGTCCAAAAATCTCGAACTTCCATACCAGCTAACTTAATTTGAGAAACTGCTATCAATAGTAATAGAATTACGAAAAATGATAGTATACATATAACAGTAATAAGATAACTCATAATACTCTTCTTCCTTAGAATATTGAAGTTTTAACCGAAATTGCAAAAAACTTCAGTGTGATTATATCATATATATTTTTCTTTGGAAATAAAAAATAGTATATTTTTTTCATTACAAAAAATCCAGCTTACATGTTACTCCTATAACATAAAAGCTGGACAATAGTTTATTCTTTAATCATTCCGTTATCTTTCCAATAATTTTCCCAATCATAAAAATCATCATAGGCTGTTATAACGCCATCTTTACCAATTAGTGTTAATTATTATAAACCTAAATCTATTTTATCAACATCATATCTTTCTTCAAATGTTCTCCCTCGTTGACCTCTAGGCGGATTCGTCATATTTCTCCCATAATATACAAGAGATCCAACTAAATTAAAGCAATAGGCATATAATTTATAAATATTAAGAGGTAATTCAATAATCTCTCCAAATTCACTAATCTTTTCACGGGCTTTAGGATAGATTTCTACCCCTTTATATACACATAGAGCGACTCTTCTGTCTATATCATCATCTTTGTCTACTATATATTTTGTATTAGCTTTTAATTGTCTAAGTGCATTATTTCCAGTAGATGTAGTAACTTCTTGCATTGTTTCTTTTCTCACACTTTGCATTAAAGCTCTAGGTATTATTCCTCCTGGTCTTAAATACTCTCTAATTATTCTATCATTATTGGTTGTTGGAATTGTATCTCCATCAACTCCGAGTTTAAAAGCAGTTTTTAATTCAATAAATACTTGTCTTCCTTTCGAATCTGTTAAAACAATATCTGTATCTGCTAATTTTTTACCAGTAGAAGAGTCATATAATGGAACCTCATTAGCTACTTTATATCCTTTTCTTTTAAAATATTTGTTAGCCCATACATGTCCTACTACACCAGCCAAATTACCAATAGCTCTTTCCCTCAAATGTGCATAGTGGTCAACTCCAACTATTAACCTATAAATATCATGTACTATATCCTTCTTACTCATTTCTGCTTGCTTTAAAACTGAAGTAGGAATTGAATCTTTAATAAATGTAATCAAAGCTTCTTCATTCAGAACCTCAATCATTCCACTAGTTACTGGAGTTCCATGTTTTATTTGTTTAATTATGTTACCAGTTGTAATTTGATATCTTGTTTTTTCTTTCTTTTTTTCTTGATTATGTCTACTTTCCATCTTTTTCCTCTTTTTTTACTAGCTTCAACCATAATAACATAGAACGCATATATAACCAGCAATAGAGCAAAAGCTCCATCATTAATAGAATAAAATTTTAGTTATTATTCGCCAAAAAGGACCGTCCCCCTTGGCGAAAGCATTTTTATTTCTTTGATTTGATCTGTTCTAGTTTCATAATTGTTTTCAGATACTTCAGGTACTATTATCTTATCTTCAATGCCACATCTTTTTAAAATTTCATAATCCTTCTTAAAACTTTCCTCAGAATCATGAACTCTGCCATGTGTTTTATGATCAATAACACCATCATTATTTAATGTTCCAGCAAAATGGATTTGTGAAATATATTTTTGAGCAAGATCTTTATCTAAATACTTATCTATAAAACTTTCAAAATCCAAATTAAATATATTTGCTATACAATGCATATGGCAAATATCCAAGCACACTTTTAAATGCTCATTATCAATTATTTTGGCAATATTTAAAACTGTACATTCATCTGTTTCATAATGTTCAACAAGTGGGTATGTATTTTCTATTAAGATACCAACATTAGTATTTTCAAGATAGGATAAAAGCTCTTTCATCCTATCTATAATTCCACTATTTAGCCAACAATACATACTCCAATTAGTATGATATAGATACTTGATTTTTATATTTAATTCCCTTGATAGTTTTACCAATTTTTTTACTATATTAATTTCGTAATCAAGATTTGAAAATGCAACAACTTCAAATATAAAGTCACTTCTTATTGGTGGATGAATAATTATTTCCTGAAGAGTTGGTAATTCTTCTTTTGCATTTTTTAAAGTTTTATCAATTTTATCAGCCCAATTATTTTTTGTTAAAAATTGAATTTCAATTCCCTCATTTATATATGGTTTTAATGCCTCTACCCCTTCTAAATATTCATTTGTTTTAGGATATATTATCATTTTTTCTTATTCTCCAATACAATTATTTCGCCGTCTTTTTCAGAAATTGTTACTTTTTTGTTAGGAACTATATTACCATTTAATATCTCATCAGCAATTTTATCTTCAATCAATGTTTGAATCGCTCTTCTAAGTGGACGAGCTCCATAATTCAAATCAGTACCTTTATCTTCAATTAGCTTTTTAGCTTTTTCATCAACATCAAAAATGATATTTTTTTCTAGCATTCTCTTCTCAACATTCTTTAACATATTATCTATTATCTTCTTAATATCATCTTGTGTCAATTTAGAAAATACTATTGTTTCATCAATTCTATTTAAAAACTCTGGTTTAAATGTATTTTTAACTTCATGCATAATTGAATTTTGCATTTCTTGATTTTCTTTTTCGCTAGAATCATCTGTTGTAAATCCTAAACTTTTCTTATCAGTTATAGCTCTTGCGCCGACATTTGATGTCATGATAATAACTGTATTTTTAAAGCTCACTGTTCTTCCTTGATTATCGGTTAATCTTCCATCATCTAGTATTTGAAGTAATATATTCATTACATCTGGATGTGCTTTTTCAATTTCATCAAATAATACAACTGAATATGGTTTTCTTCTGACTTTTTCTGTCAATCCTCCTGCTTCATCATAACCAATATATCCTGGTGCTGCACCTATTAATTTAGAGGTTGAAAAGCTTTCCATATATTCAGACATATCAATTCTAATCATTGAGTTTTCATTTCCAAATAAACATTCTGCTAAAGCTTTAGTTAGCTCTGTTTTACCAACACCAGTAGGTCCTAGAAATAAAAATGTACCAATTGGTCTATTTGGATCTTTTAGGCCTACTCTACTTCTACGAATAGCATTTGCAACAGCGTGAACAGCTTTATCTTGGCCAATTACACGTTTGTGTAGTTCATCTTCAATATGTCTTAATCTTTCATTTTCTGATTCAGTTATTTTATTTGTAGCAATTCCGGTCCATCTAGCTATTATTTCTGCAATTTCTTCTTCACCTATTGAAACTAGCTTTTTAGTCTTTTTATCATTCCAATCTGCTTTTTCTTTATCTAATTCTTCATCTAACTTTTTAATTTTGTCTCTCAATTTAGCGGCTTTTTCAAAGTCTTGGATTGAAACAGCCTCTTCTTTTTCTTTATTTACTTTCTCTTTTTGATCTTGTAATTCTTTAATTTTATCAGGTTCAACATAAGTTTTAAGTCTTGCTTTACTGCACGCCTCATCTATCAAATCTATTGCTTTGTCTGGCAAAAATCTATCATTTATATATCTATTAGAAAGTTCCACTGCAGCATTAATCGCCTCATCAGTAATTTTTACATTATGATGTGCTTCGTATTTATCTCTTAGTCCATCTAAAATTTGTTTACATTCATCTATTGTAGGTTCATTTACAATTATTGGTTGAAATCTTCTCTCTAAAGCTGCATCCTTTTCTATATTTTGACGATATTCTTTTAATGTTGTAGCGCCAACAACTTGAATTTCGCCTCTAGCTAGCATTGGCTTTAAAATATTTGCTGCATCCATTGCTCCTTCAGCAGAACCAGCGCCCACTAAGGTGTGAACTTCATCAATAAATAAAATAACATCTTTTGCTTTTTTTACTTCATCTAATACTTTCTTTATGCGTTCTTCGAAATCGCCTCTATATTTTGAACCAGCTATCATAGAACTCAAATCTAAGCTTACAACTCTTTTATTCTTTAACAATTCAGGCACATTTTCAGATGCTATTTTTTGTGCCAAACCTTCAACAACAGCAGTTTTACCAACACCTGGCTCACCAATTAAACATGGATTATTTTTAGTTCTTCTTGATAATATTTCTACTACTCTTTCCGTTTCTTCTTTTCTTCCAATTACTGGATCTAATTTTCCTTCTTGTGCTTGTTTAGTTAAATCATTTCCAAATTGATTTAATGTAGGAGTAGATTTAAAACTACTTTTATAACTTCCTTGTGAAGTATTTGCATTATCCGCACTTGAAGTGCTGCCACCATCTTCATACTTAGAAACATTTTCTAATGCATCATTTAATGCACCGATTAATTGGTCAATATCAATATTTAATTCTTGTAAAATTCGATTTGCCAAAGTATCCTCTTCAGTAATTACAGCTATCAACAAATGCTCAGAGCCTATATAATTTGATCCAAGTTTTTTAGCTTGATAAAATGCTGTTTCGATTATACTTTTGCATTTTGGAGTATATCCTACAACCATACCAGCTAAAAATGGATTAATATTCATGCTGCCTATTTCTCCAATTTTTTCTAATACATCTTTATTATCTACTCCAACTTCATTTAAAATTTTCCCAGATAGACCAGATTCACTTGAAGCTAAACCATATAAAATATGTTCTGTACCAACATAATTTGCTCCTAATTGTCTTGCTATTTGATTTGCTATTTCTAGCACTCTTCCACCACTTTCGGTAAATTTATATGTCATAATTAATCACCTCCTTAAATTTGTTGAAAATATTTAGCTCTTTCTATTTGTAATTCTTTTTCAGAAAATGTATTCTTTAATGCTTTTTGTAAATTTGCTGCTTTGTTGTAAATCATAAATTTTCTTATTTGAGAATCATCAATTGTATCTATTATTCCTAAATCAACCCCTAATTTTATATTGGAAATTAATTCTTCACCTTCTTGTTGATCTATTTTTTTAGCATATAACAAAATTCCTAAACTTCTATAAATCTTATCTCTAAAATCAACACTATTATCAGCATAATATTTTCTTGTTTCTCTTTCTTGCTTAACAATTGTTGAAATAACAGCTTGAAAGTTTTTTATCAAATCTTCTTCTGAAATTCCTAATGTTTGTCTAGTAGAAATTTGATATACACTTTCTCCCAAAATATATGGTATCTTTTTAACGTTCATACCTAATTTTTCTACTAAATCTAATACTCTATTTATTCCGCCTGTTTGTTTTAATGCTGGCAAATGAACAAATGCAGAAATTTTCATAGCTGTACCAAGATCTACAATACTTGATGTCAAATATCCATATTGTGTATCAAATGCAAGTGAATAATTATTACCAATTTCATCATTTAATTGTTGTACTTTGTCATATAAAGGTTGAATTTCGTTACCACTTGAAAAAGCTTGAATATTAAAATGATTTTCATGATTGATTGTTATGCAAACATCTTCATTATCATTTATAAAAATATATCTAAAATCTATATTATTGATATTTTTGTTTAAGCTTCTTTCTATTATTTTTTTATTAAAATCTTTTATTAAATAATAATTTGCAAATTCTGGTGTTATTAGGTTTTTTTCAATTAATTCTTTAATTGTAATTGAATCTAAATCTTTGATTTTTATAATATTTAATTTTTCTTTTAACTTTGGTAACACTTTTTTAATTCTTTTAAAAACTTCTTCTTGATCCTTCTCACTTGCTTTAGGAATAAAAACTACATCATCAAAATTTCTTTTTATTCTAATTCTTGTAGAAAGAACAATATCACTATCTTTTCCTGATTCTAAATACCAACTCATATTATTCCTCCTTTAACTTTTTAATTTGATCTCTAATTTTAGCAGCCTCTTCGTAGTTTTCTTCATTTATGCAACTTTTAAGCTTTCTAGTCAATTCTTCAATTTTATCTATTTGGGTTTCTTCAGTCTTTGGAGCATCACTAGTCACATTTTTTTCCTTCTTAGTAGGACTTTCTTTGAAATATTTTTTTCCAATATATTTATCTGTGCCATGTGTCCTTTTAATAATCTTGTCCAAATCCTTTGAAAAAGTATTATAGCATTGACTACATCCAACTACACCATTTTTTAAAAAATCACTAAATTTTGTTTGGCATTTAGGACAAATAACTTCCTCTTTATTTATATTTGAAATTAATCTATTACCATTCTCAAACATATTGTCAAATATACTTGTAAAATTAAATGGTGCAGATAGTTGTGTATTAAAACTATTAGTTCCTATTCCCATATCTCTTGCACAATCAGGACATAGATGTAATTCTGTTCTATCTCCATTAATCACTTGCACATATTGAATAGTAGCTTGGCGATTGCCACATTTATCACATAACATCTATCTTACCTCCTTTTATTCTATATAATTCCAATCATACTTATATAACAAAAAAGAAAAACATTCAAACTTCATATTCGAACATTTTTCTTTATTTTAAATCATTTTTCATCATTTTTAGCACTCTAATCTCTCGATTGCTAATTTTTGCATTTTTTATATTTTTATCGTAAATATTGTTCCTTTTGGACTATTATGTGATGCCTTAATTGTTCCTCCTTGTAGCTTAATTAATGCATCTGCTATAGATAATCCCAATCCACTTCCACCAGTTTCGCGTGTTCTTGATTTGTCTTCTCGATAAAATCTATCAAAGATGTGTTTAATTGCTTCGTCACTTATACCGATTCCAGTATCTTTAATTTCAATAACACACTTACCATCCTTTGAGAATGATTTAATCTCAATTTTATCACCCTCTTCTGTATATTTAATGGCATTATCTAAAATAATTACAATTACTTGTGTAATTTTATTTCTGTCTCCTACTATTTCTTCTTTACAGCTTAAGTCCAAAACCAATTCTTTGTTATTTAACTTGGCAACATCAACATATGGTTCAGCTACACTTGAAATCAAAGCATCTATATCGATTTTAGTTTTTTCTAATTCAATTTTATTCTCATCAAATCTTGCTAACATCATTAAATCTTTAGTAAGTTTTGTTAATCTTTTTGTTTCATTTAGCGTTAGCATTATTTCTTTGCTCTTATCTATAATTTTAGCATTTGGATCTTGTAATAATAATTCTTGTCTAGATTGTATTATCGTAAGTGGAGTTCTTAATTCATGTGAAGCATTTTGTACAAACTCCATTTGTCTTTTTAAAGTATCACTAATTGGCATTAAAGTCTTTTTAGATAAAATATAACTTGCAATTATAGACATTACAATTCCGGAAGCAAATACTATTGATATTATTTCCATATAATGTGATATCAAAGCATTTTCACTATCAACATTTTGTAAAATTTGAATATATCGAGTTTCATCTCCATTAGTAACTGCAATATTAATTCCTCTATACATATATTTATTAGCAATTTTCATTGGATATATTCTATTTAAATCATTACTATTAAAATCTATACTTGAAATATAATCTTTATTTATATTTTGATTCTCATCTGAATTAATTATAGTTCCATCTTGATTTCTCACAAAAACAATTTGTTTTGGACTATGTGGAACTTTAAGATACATATTATCTTCCATATTTTTAAATGTTTTTTCAATAAAGTCTGTTATTCCCAAATTATCTTCATCACCGAAAAAATGCTTTGTTATTCCATTATTCAAACCATATCTTGATTGATTATTAGATATTTCTATATACTCATTTGCTGTATTAATCAATTCATTATCCACTGTAGAATATGTTATCCCCTTAAACATAAAATAAATAATCAATCCAGTAATAAGAAAAATAATAGTAAAAGCAATAATTGTATAAATTGTATGTTTAATAAATTGCCTATTCATTCTTTCTTTTTCATTCATATTTTTCACCACACATATTAAATATTTTCATTCCAAATATAGCCAACACCTCTAATTGTTTTCAAATACTTATCATATCCAACTTTTTTTAATTCTTTCCTCAAGCCACTAGCATATACTTCAATAACATTTGTATATGTATCACTATCAAAGCCCCATATTTTATCAAATATTTGATCTTTAGTAATTATCATATTTTTAGAATTCAAAAGATATTCAAGCATATCAAATTGTTTTCCTTGAAGATTAACTTTTTGGCCATTTATTGTAACTTCTCTATTATTCAAATCTAATTTCATATCTTTAAAAACAATAGAATTATCTTCGCTATAGTTGCCTTGAGTTCTTCTGATGATTGCATCAATTCTGGCAATTAATTCTTTATTCTCAAATGGTTTTGTTAAATAATCATCCGCTCCGGAATTAAATCCTTCTAGCTTATCATCAAGACCATCCTTAGCTGTTAATATAAGCACTGGAACAAAATTTTTATTTTTTCTTATTTCTCTTAATACTTCATATCCATTCTTTTTAGGAAGCATCAAATCTAGAATAATAGCATCATATATTTCATTCTCAGCAAATAGCACACCTTCTTCTCCATCATATGCTATATCCGAATCAAATTTATTTGCAATTACTTCTTTGATTGTTTGTGCTAAAATTTTATCATCTTCAATTATCAAAACCTTCATAGCAACCTCCTTTTAATGGATATTATAACTTCAATTCCTTAAATGAAAATTAAATAACAACATCTTGAAGCAATTTTATCTTTTCTAATTCATCCGTATCAATTCTAGCATTAGCACCTATTGGTATCGTAACTTTTCTTTCAATATGTCCAAAGCTATCAGATTGTATTATTGGAAAATCATACTCGGTGCCAATCACATCCAAAACTATTTTTTCTAATTTAGTATTACTTTCATGAATATATGAGCCTATCCACAAACCAGCTATTTTATCAAAAACGCCATTTTGTTTCATATAATATAGTGATTGAGCAACAAGTGCTGGTGGTGATTCTAATCCAAAATCTTCCAAACATAATATTTTATCAGAAAAATCTATATGATATTTTCCACAAGTCAATTGCTCTAGAATACTAATATTGCATCCAACAATTATACCTTCACATTTACCTGGTTTTATAACTCTATATTCATATTGATTAGCTAATTCTAAATTATTATTCATAAGTCTATTTAAAGAATTTTCTATACTAAAAGTTGTTTCATCTGTAGCAATTGTTTTAAAATTAGTTCCACAAAATGTTACTAATCCTGTTTTCTCAGCAATAATATTTGTTATTGTATCTGTATCACTATATCCTATAAAAATTTTAGGATTATTTTTAATCATATCAAAATCTAAATAATCTAATATTGGTAATGAATTAAATCCACCTTTTGCGTTCCAAATTGCTTTGATTTCTGGATTTGAAAACATAGAATTTAAATCTTCCGCTTTTTCTTGTGGAGTTGCTGCATAACCTAATGTATTAGAGTAAATATTCTTTCCTAATTTAATTCTAAATCCTTTTTCAGTCATTATCTTGATTGCTCTATCTAATTCTTCTACATTATCATCAATAATTGGATTACACAAAGCACATACTCCAATAGTATCACTTTTATTTAATTTATTTGGTATCATGACACTTCCTCCTTTGTGTATTATATACAAAAAAGACGTCCTTTGCAATGCACAAAGGGCGCCTATAATTTTTTAATTAAAATGCTTCATTTACTCCAGTAGCTATAACTGTAGCTATTATTTTATCTCCTAATTCTTCATCAACAATTGTTCCAAAAATAACATTTGCATTCTCATCGATAACATCTTGTATACTTGTAATTGCATCATTCATATCTGTAAGAGACATTTCTTCACTACCTGCTACATTTATAATAACACCTTTAGCTCCATCTATCTTTGTTTCAGATAAAGAATTCAATGTTGCTCCTTTGATTGCTTCAACAACTGCTTTTTCTCCAGTTGCTTCACACATTCCTAGATGAGCCATTCCAGTGTTAGACATTACAGCTTTGATATCGTTAAAATCTACATTTACTAAACCTGTTGTATTTAATAAATTTGTAATTCCTGTAACACCTTGTTTTAAAGTGCTATCTGCCAAGTTAAAAGCTTCAATCATTGTGCTATTCTTATCAATAGTTTTCAATAATTGATCATTAGATATAACAATCAAAGCATCTACATATTTTTTAAGATTAGAAATACCAATTTTAGCTTGATTCATTTTTCTAATACCTTCAAAAATAAAAGGTTTTGTTACAATTCCAATTGTAAGAATTCCTAAATCTCTAGCTATTTCTGCAACAACAGGAGCTGCTCCAGTTCCTGTTCCGCCACCCATACCAGCAGTAATAAAGGCCATATCTGTTCCTTCAAGAGCTCTTCTTATTTCTTCAGCATCTTCTTTAGCTGCCATCTCTCCGATTTCAACACTACCGCCTGTACTTAGGCCTTTGGTTGTTTCCTTACCTATTTGAATCATTCTATCAGCTTTAGATAATTGAAGCATTTTTAATTCAGTATTGATTGCTATAAATTCAACATTTTGAATTCCCTCATCAACCATTCTATTGATAGCATTATTACCAGCTCCACCAACACCGATAACTGTTAATTTTACATTCTTTGGTTTAGAGTCATAATAACTTTCCATTTATTAGCACTTCCTTCAATTTTATTTTAACAATCGCATTATATCACGCATTTTTCAGAAATGCACTACTTTTATGACAAAAAAATCCATTTTTTGTTTATTTTTTCTTCATATAACAATTTTCAAACTTTTATATATAAAAATCTTCACTAATAACCGCTGGTGGTAATTTATCTTTTGACAAATCACCTTTAATAGTCTTTTCAGCTGTATCATTTAATAATCTTTTAAATTCTTCTTCAAAAGTAGCTATTTGAACAACCGGAGCTAGAATATTACCATTTCCATTTATTTCAGCTTCTTTTCGAACTGTTCTTGTAAATCTTGCTATTGACATAGCTTTGCAAAAATCATCTCGCAATGTGTTTGGTAATTCATCTAAGAAATCAGTTAGTACAAAAAATTTCCCTGTTTCACGTGTATATTTCTCAATCCAAAATGAATCTACGTCTTTAGAAAAATCTGTTAAATTAACCATTCTATCAACTGCCTTTACAGTATGAGCTATATCGGATTTTTTAACAGTATTTAAGTACTCAGTCATCAATTCATTATATTCTTTTAATTCTTTTTCCTTTTCTTCCCATATTTCTGGGTGCTCTAAATCTTCACCTGTTACGTAGACTCTCGTAACCTTATTTTCTTCAATAGTACCTTTTCTCCAATAATAACCTCTCTCCAAATCGGTTAATGTTACTCTTTGTCCATCTTTAGTCATCAATGGAGGATTTGTTGGCTCTTTGGGTCTACTAAAATGTTTTTTCTTAGTTAAACAATCTACAGCCATTAAAATATCTGACTTAAAAGACTCTTTATCTTTAACTTTATCTGGATATCTTTTTAAATATTCATCCAAAACTAAACTTATATCATTTAAAGTATATTGGGTATCCTCTATGACATCATGAAAAAAACCAGTTATTACATACTCTATTGGATAGTTTCTCCTATACAAATAGTATGCTACCTCATATGGATGTGCATATGAAGGCTTTCCTGATCTTCTAAATGTTGTAGTTTTTTTGGGTGCATTAGTTAGAGGATCAATTATAACATTACCATCTTGATCCTTTTTATCAACTGCATACATTAATTTTACAACTTCAAATATATACTTTAAGCTTTCATCCTTAATTCCAAACTTATTATGTAATTTAATTCTTTCCTCAGCTTCTTTACTCAATTCAAACATTTAACATCTCCAAACATTCAACATTTGCAATGTATTTGAGCACAATTCATTATATCATATTTCACAACAAAACTCAATATTTATAGGCAAAAAAGCAATTTTATATCTATATGTGTTAATATTATTAGTTTTTTTATTAAATTTTATTATTATAAAACGACCAAAGGCCCACGGTATTACCCGTAGGCCTTGGAGTGCTGAAAATTTTAGCCCATCTTATTCTTAGATTTCACACCGAAAAACTGACAGATGCGGAAAAATCGGAAACAGATCTACGTTGGATATCATATCTATCAATATCTGCTTAGCAGTATCGATATCATATTGTATATCTCCCCGGAGTTCTGGATTCATCACAAGAGTTTTGAATGGTACCAAATCTCTGTGAATCTTCTTTTCCTTATCCGTTATGGGACCCCATACCCATCCATTTTGGAGCTTTTCACGACACCAATCATCATGAATCTCCTCCGCAATTGGATATAAGATCATCTTCGTGAAATCTACCCACTTTACCCCATTTTGCTTGAGAATCCTTAAGACCGTTACTGCATTTGCAATATTTGAATCTTTAACTTCTTGTGGTAGCTCTTCATAGGGTATAAGCAATGGATTGGTCAAAGGACCTTTGTTCGGATCATCATTGGTTTTTGGACCATAGATGTAACCGCGAGCTTTTTTTCCTTTAACCCACCCTTCATGAGAGGATCTTGCTTGACGTTCAGCTACGAGCATAAGCTCTGGTGCGAGCTCGATAGCTGTCTTTTCCGTTTTTAACCGCTCTGCATATTTTTCAGCACACTTTACGTTAAATCCCAACATAATATACCTCCTATAAATCTATTTGAGGGATTCTTCAAAACACTAGTTCCATCTCTAGTATAGCACGATTAACATAATTTCACAACATTCAAAATTCTTCAATATATTCTTAATTTAATACCTATAAAAAAAGGTTGCGATAGCAACCTTTCATCAACTCTATTTATTCTCTTACACCATAATCAGGATCTTCCATTCTTCTAAAAGCACCTCTTATTAATTCAAGAGGATAATCTGGGGTTTGAGGTGGAAATGTAAAAGCAACATTTCCTTTCATTTGCATATATCCACGTTTTCCATTTACACCAAACATCCAATCCACCAATCTATCCACATTTGTATATACACCATTTTTATTTTTTATGGTCATATCAGTTTTTATTTTTATATCTTGAATTCCCTTTTGACTAAGTATTTGTTTCTTCACAGCTTCTCTAATTCTTCTTGCATCATAACCATATTTTTTCGCGATACTTTGAGGAATTTCAACTTTTTGAATTTTAGACTTTGTTTCCCAAGAATGTGAATGTTGCCAATCTTTTTTTGGAGCTGGATAAAATGTATGTTGTGATATTTCTTCTAAAGCTTGGTTTTCTTCATCATAATCTATAAAACATGATACCGCTCTTCGGAATTCTTTCAAATCATAATTTCTATTAAGTGCTTTTTGATAAAGATCTATATAAGTATCTTTATCCATCATCCCGGCTTCTTTTAATATTTCTAACAATTTTCTTGAAGTATTATCAATACTATAAGACCATTGCTCTTGGTGTTCTGGATCTGCTAATTCAAACATTTTCAAAGCACTTCTTCTCACTATATTCTTTAATGAAGGATCTATATATTTGATTAACATATTTGATTTTTTCCATTCTAACATAAAAGATGCTAAAGGACCATGTTGTTCTAAAATAGGTGAAATATATCTTTTACTTTTAGTGTATTTAATTGGCTTTTTAGCTTCACCAGGTGATAAATGCCTATTTTCTTCCTCAATTATAGCATTTTGACGTAATATATCTTGGTTTTCAATTTCAATTCTTTCATTCTCTTCTTGACTAGCTTTTAAATTACCTTCAATATAGTCTAACAAAGCTCTAAACTCTTTGGATGCATCTACACTATCCACCTCATCAATCAAGTCCATAAATTTCAAATCATTTCTTCCGTTAGCAAAATGCTCATGCATTCTTATCAAGCTAATTCCCTTTATTCCAAAAGATCTAAAACGTTTTACTTCATTATCATCTCTGAAAATAGACACAGCATCTCTCACATTAAACTCATTCCAATTAATTGCATCTGCAATGAAGTGCATTGGTACTTTTGAATCAATAGCATATTGTATTAATGAATTATATTCCTTTAGAGACATAGAGTATGGATGACTAGATAATTCTTGCATCACATATATTCCATTTTCTGTATTTATAGCTGTATTAGTTAAATCAATTAATCTTTTAGTTGCTAGATGCTTGAATACATCATGATCAAAATTCAAATTAACTGCTACTTTATATTTTTCTCCATCTTCAATTCCTAATTCTTTTAATATTGATTGAGCATTATAATATAAGTATTCAGCGTAACCATGATGCTCCTCTTTATCAGTTATCAAAAATCTAAAAGTTTTTTCCTCAGTATTTATTCTAATAGAACTCTTAAATCTATCCGGTGGAACAAACTCTTTTGGCACAACTTCCCCTCGTAAAGAATATTCTCTATACATTTGATAATACTTAAGTTCTTCATCTGTAGCAGAATAATAAACTAACTCATGGTTAGAAGCATCCTCTTTTGAAATGTTCCCTTTATAATAAAATGTTAATACATTAACATTTCCATCCTCATCATCTTTACCATATATTTTGAATGATTCTATTGGATATATTTTATCCACCAATTCAAAATACCTTTCCGCCTTTTCTCTTCTATCATCCTTACTCACTTTTAAACATCCTTTCATAATAATAATTTTCAAAAAAATATACTAGCTTTATTTATCATTATTATATTTATTTGAGCTATTTTATCATGCTTTTTGCAGATTTAAAAGGATTTTTAATAAAAATCAAAAATCTTCCTTACTTATTTTTTTAGCAACATAAAGAGTTAGCCAAAAACACAAAACCCCAGAAATAAATCTGGGGTTTGTCAACAGTCTGAATATAGTGGCTTATTGCATTCTATTCTTGTATTATCTATTAAGCCTTTTTCTAATCAAAACTTGCAATCAATCCAACTGAATGTTTAAGAATTAAGTATGAATCATTTGAAGACATTGTTCCATTTCTTTCAACATCAAGAACTACTACTTCATCTTCATTTACAGGATTTCCAGATGCTTGAGTAGCATATAACACTAATGCTCTATATGCATCATAAGATGTTATTTTAGAATCTTCATCTATATCACCTAATGTTTTATTAACTGTTAGATTGTAAGATGCTGTTTTTGTTCCATCTGTTACACTGATAACACATGTTCCAGCAGCTTTAGCTGTTACTTCGCCGGTAGATGAATTTACTGTTGCAATACTAGTATTAGATGAAGACCAAGTTAATGTTTTTCCTTGGCTACTAGTTGCTGGATCAAATGTAGCTGTTAAACTTCTAATTTGTGAAATTGGTAAAAATGTCCAAGCTGGTGTATTAATAGTAATTGTGTAATCTTCTGGTTGTGAAGGTTGAGGAACTGTAAGAACACATTCAGCTGTCAATCCAGCAGCAGAAACAGTAATTGTTGCTTGACCAGCTCCTACAGCAGTTA
>Ga0247611_10004194_pt1 | contig 20262 bp, 18 predicted proteins | sample 177DNAGHGhighgp2_FD_192422 | JGI IMG/M metagenome (GOLD analysis project Ga0247611, IMG submission 192422) | Sheep rumen microbial communities from Palmerston North, Manawatu-Wanganui, New Zealand - 1770 DNA GHGhigh gp2 | ecosystem: Host-associated > Mammals > Digestive system > Stomach > Rumen...
GAAGTATGAAGATTATCAACTTGTAAAGACCACCTATGAGGAATATGAGATAAATCCCGATGTATCGTTATGTTTGACTACCTCAGGAACGACCGGAAGTCCCAAATTAGTCAAATTAACAGAAGAGAACCTAAGAAGCAATGCAGAGTCAATAGCAGAATATCTAAAGATTACAGAGTCGGAAAGAGCCATTACCTCGCTGCCAATGTATTACTCTTTTGGAATGTCAGTCATCAATAGCCATCTCATTAAGGGTGCGACATTGCTGCTGACGGATAAGGCAGTTATTCAGCGAGAATTTCTGAATTTCCTGAAAGATGGGAAGGCTACAAGTATAGCAGGAGTCCCATATACTTACGAGATGTTACGCAGGTTGCGTTTCCTGAAGATGGACTTACCTGATTTAAAGACCATGATCCAGGCAGGTGGAAAGCTGAATGCCAATATAGTGAAAGAATATGTGGAGAATGCACAGCAGACAGGCAAGGAGTTTATCGTGATGTATGGCCAGACAGAAGCTGCCCCTCGAATGAGCTATCTCCCATTTGATAAAGCATTAGAGAAATATGCCAGCATCGGTATTGCCATACCAGGAGGCAAACTCTCTCTCAGGGATGTGAATGATAAAGAGATAGCGACACCTGATACTGATGGAGAATTGATCTATGAAGGTCCGAATGTATGTATGGGCTATGCGGAGTGCATAGAAGACTTGGCAAAAGGAGATGAGAATCATGGAGTCCTCCATACTGGAGATGTAGCTAGATTTGATAGCGATGGCTATTTCTATATCACTGGTCGCATGAAGCGTTTTGTGAAGGTGTGGGGTAACCGCTGTAACCTCGATGCGACAGAGCAGCTTGTTAAGAGCATCACGACAGCCTGCGCCTGTGTCGGAGTTGATGATAAAATCACCCTGTTTGTCACACAAGAGGGCTTGGAAGAGAAGATAAAGAACTACCTTGTTGAAAAGACAGGATTGAATATAAGAGCTTTTGAAGTAAAAGTAGTTGATGATATTCCGACTTTACCCTCAGGAAAGCTGGATTATCAAACCATGCAGAAAATGATTCAAGAATGATGACATTAGAGCAATTAATGGATATTGCCCCATATTCATTGGGGAAAGAAGAGAAGCACGCTGTGCTTGATGAGTATTTGGTAAACCTAACCAAATATCATTATGAGCATAGCGGAGAATACCGTAAGATGCTTGACGGTACAGGAGTCGACATCAATATGATTCAACATTATGAAGACTTGCCTTATTTGCCGGTAAGCCTTTTTAAAGACTTGACCTTACGCAGTGTTCCTGAAGACGAAGTTGTGAAGACGATGACATCGTCTGGTACAACAGGGCAGAAGACCTCAAAGATCTATCTGGACAGGGAGACCTCTGCTAATCAGACCAAGACGTTGACAAAGATTGTTGCCTCGTTGCTTGGGAACAAGCGGGTACCGATGATCATACTTGACTCATCAAGTGTGGTGAAAGACCGTAGGATGTTCTCAGCCCGGGGAGCAGGTATCTTAGGTTTTTCCATGTTCGGCAGCAAGCGTATGTATGCGCTGAATGAAAATATGGAGTTGGATATTGAAGGCATGAAGGCCTTTTTAGAAGAACATCAAGGGGAAACCATCTTTCTCTTTGGCTTTACCTTTATGATCTGGCAGCATTTCTATAAGAAATTGAAAGAGAGTGGTTATAGGCCCGACCTTTCTAAAGGGGTACTCATTCATGGAGGTGGTTGGAAGAAGCTAGTAGCTGAGTCTGTGTCTACTGCTCAGTTTAAACAGTGCCTGAATGATGTCTGTGGTATTAAGGTGGAAAATGTACATGATTACTATGGCATGGTAGAGCAGACTGGCACAATATATATAGAGTGTGAGCATGGCCACCTGCATGCATCCAACTTTTCAGATGTCATTATCCGAAATCCGAAGGATTTTTCTATCGCTAAGAATGGAGAAACAGGCATTATTGAGGTTGTGTCAGTTTTGCCCAAGAGTTATCCAGGTCATATACTTCTGACAGAGGATGAAGGTGTCATCCTTGGTGAAGATGACTGCCCTTGCGGACGTAAGGGAAAATATTTCCATATCCATGGACGTTTGAAGAATGCTGAAATTCGTGGCTGCTCAGATACTTATGCTGCCAAGTTTGGAAAATTGTCTGGTTTAGAGTATGTCATTGGAGACGACAAGGTTATCGAACAGATGCCTTCTGTTCCAGCCCTGCCTCCTTTTGCAGAACCTGTTGTCGACTTCTTCAACGACCTGTCAAAGCTGGTTATGAAACGTGGCAGGGAGTATTCTGATGTAATCACTTTTGGTTTCTGGTGCCGTAAGGCTGCATTGATGGCTGAGAAAGCAAAGTATCTGGACATAGAACGTAGGCTGGGGCGTGGTATTGTGTTTCACAGCACGCCATCGAATGTGCCCGTGAATTGTGCATTTAGTTTTGCCTCTGGCTTGTTGGCAGGAAATGCCAACATTGTCCGCTTGCCGGCCAAGGAATTCCCGCAGGTACAGATTATCAGTGACTGTGTCCGTGAGTTATTGGAGACTACCCACAATAATATGGCTCCATATATCTGTTTCGTAAAATATCCTCCTATCAAGGAAATCACAGATTGGTTCTCGGGTATCTGTCAGAGTCGTGTTGTGTGGGGAGGTGATGCAACGATAGCAGAAATACGTCAGTCGCCGTTACAGCCACGTGCCAATGAGGTCAACTTTGCTGACAGGTATTCATTTGCCGTTTTGAATGGTGATGCTTTCCTCGATGCAGATGATCAGGATAAGGTAATTCAGAATTTTTATAACGATACTTATTTTTCAGATCAGAATGCCTGCACGGCTCCCCGTATCATCGTGTGGTTGGGAGAAAGAAAGGCAGAAGCCAAGGAGTTGTTTTGGAAAAAGGTCTTGGAATATGCTGAGAATAATTATAATATAGCACCTGTACAGGCTATTGGTAAGATAAATGCGCTTTATAAAGCTGCTGCCAGTTTGAAACTCGGTAAGGTGACAATAGATCTGCCTCTACTGACTCGAATTCAGGTAGATAAACTTGATCCTGCTATTATGGACTATCGTTTCAATAGTGGTTATTTCTATGAGTATGATGCAGACTCATTAACGGATATTCTCCCCATTGCCACAATCAAGAGTCAGACCGTAACTTATTTTGGCCTTACACGTGAACAGATTATTAGGTTTGTAAATGAGGATCATCCACATGGCATTGATCGGTTTGTTCCCCTTGGTAAGTCCATGGACTTTACTTTGATATGGGATGGCTATGATCTGATAACGACATTGTCTCGAATCGTAAATATTGTTTAGCTGTGCACAGTACAGAAGTAGAATGAAATAAAGTGATGATTGAAGTATAATCAAAATGAGTGAAATACAGTATATGGAGAAACCCGATTGGGTTCCATGGAAAGATGTGTGTGATTGTATTCATGAAGCTAATGTTGTGAATGACAAGAGAGGTTTTCACATGCCATTCGCCGACATAACACCTGATGAAATAGAAAAGGAATTGGAACAAGGCAAATGTTTCATTGCTCTACTTGATGGCAAAGTGATTGGTACAGGAAGCTATAGAATCCGTAATCTTAGAAAATGGTATAGATGGGGGAAAACCGTATATTATTGTTTAGACGGTATAAGACCAGAATATCAAGGTACTGATGTGTATTTTGGAATAGCGGAGTTAAGAAATGAATCAATCAAAGAAAGTGGTATTAAGGTTTTCCAATTTCATACATCTGAAAAAAATAAGGTTGTTATTAAACTAAATTTGAAATACGGTTATAAGCTTGTGATGCTTAAACCAAATGCTGAGAAGTATGAGTATTATTCCGTTACAATGCTCAAGTGGAAAGATGGATGTCCTTTCCCAGATTGGTTCTTGAAACTTATGTTCAATTCGTCAAAATTTATCTCCAAGACATTCTTTACACCAGATTTTAGATTTAGACCTAGTTTAAGACGATTGTGATGGACAAAGAAATAATAGAGTATGTAAAAATCCAATATTTACGATACGTATGAAATAGAGTCGCTTTTGTCCAAAAAACTCAAATAGGTGCGATTTTATAATACTGACGAAACTTTTTTGAAAAATGATTATAAAAAACTTAAAAATCAAATTCTTTATATATAACAATTTGTTTCCTCTTCTGAGTAGGATTAATCGTTATTGCAAGCATGATGATTATAAGATATTATTCTATTGTAATCTTAGTTTTAGGGATAATAATCGTGCTGTTTATGATTGCTTGATTAATAATAAGTATAACAAAAAGTACAAAATAATTGTATCAAGTTCGGATTATAAGAAATATGTAGAGAATAAGCCTCAAAATGTTTTGTTTGTAGGTGCTTTCAAGGCTATCTGGGAATATTTCAATTGTAAGTATGTCTTTTATTGCATTGGTAAAATACCCATTGAACCTGCTGACGACCAACAGGTCATACATATGGAACATGGCATGCCTTTTAAAGAGGCTTCTGAAGGTCAGCAGAAATATAGCTCGAAGAGTCAGCATTACAATTATGTGATGGCTACAGGCCCTGCTTTCGTAGATGTTATGTGTAGATGGTATGCAGTGTCAAAAGATAAAATTGTTATATCGGGTAACCCTAAATGTGACCCTCTTTTTCTTCCAAATCCTCATTACGATTTTGGGAATTATAAGAGAATCATCATTTGGACTCCTACTTTTCGGAAATCTATCAGCATGAATATGTGTGATACTTTTGAGGAGCAACCAATCCTACCGATAGTTGACATAAAAGATTTTTCAAAATTAAATGAATTCCTGAAATCGATTGGCGTCAAAATCGTAGTGAAACTACATCCAGAGCAAGATTTGTCAAAGTACAATATTGTAGAGATGGATCATTTTATTCTGTTGAGCCATAATGAGTTCCTGCGACGTGGTATGGATTTATATAGGTTTATGAAGCAGTGTGATGCTATGATTACAGATTATTCTTCAATTTTCTATGACTACTTATTGCTTGATAGACCCATTGGATATACAGAGGATGATATAAACGACTATTCAAACAAAAGAGGCTTTGCTATGGATCCTGAATTCTACCGTCCGGGTGTGAAACTGCATTCATTTGACGACATATGTAGATTTGCTTCTGATTTGGTAAACAATATTGATAATTTTAAAGAGCAGCGGGCTAAAGTGAATAAAATGGTTAATGAAGATATGAGTGGTAACTTCAGTGAGAAAGTGTTAAGGATTATGGGCATTTATAAATAGCCGCTATGCGTAAAGTAATAACATATGGTACTTACGACCTTCTTCATCAAGGTCATATTAATTTGCTTCGCAGAGCAAAAGAATTAGGTGATTATCTTATTGTGGGAGTCACTAACGATAGTTTTGACCGGGATAGGGGAAAGTTGAATGTTCGAAATAATGTGTTAGAACGTGTCGATGCAGTGAAAGCTACTGGCTATGCTGATCAGATCATTATAGAAGATTATATTGGCCAAAAGATAGATGATATTCAGAAATATAATGTAGATATCTTTGCGATTGGTTCTGATTGGGAAGGCAAATTCGACTATCTGAAAGACTATTGTCAAGTTGTCTATTTGCCACGTACCGAAGGTATCAGTAGCACTATGTTGCGAAATGATAGTCAGGAGATTATAAAAGTTGGTATTATCGGGTGTGGTAGGGTCTCTGTAAGATTCCCTGCCGAAGCAGATGTAGTAAATGGCATCAAAGTATGTGCTGCATACGATATCAATATAGAAGCTACGAAATCCTTGATTAAGAAAGAGCATAATGTAATTATTGCATACGAAGATATAGAGAGCTTTTATCAGGCGGTAGATGCAGTATATATAGCAACTCCGCATTTGGCACACTATACATGCATCAAAGAGGCATTGAAGAGGAAAAAGCATGTGTTGTGTGAAACACCGATGGTGTTAAATGGCTCTCAGGCTAAAGAATTGTATCAGTTAGCAGAGCGGCAGGGGGTAATTCTGATGGAAGCTAACAAAACGGCACATTGTCCGGCCTTTAATCACTTGATGGTACTGATTAAGTCTGGATTGATTGGTGAGGTGGTGGATATAGAGGCATCTTTGTCCCAGTTGTTAGATAAAAATGGGAGAGAATTCGATTCTGATCAGGCAGGAGGTGCCTTATATGAAGAAGGGTCTTACCCTTTGTTGCCGATATTGAAACTGTTGGGTCTCAATTATCTAGATCTAAATTTGTACTCAAAGATTGAAAATGGTGTAGATATTTATACTAAAGGCGTACTTCGCTATCCTAAGGCCATTTGTTCCTTTAAAGTGGGATTGGGTGTAAAGACAGAAGGCAACCTCGTGATTTCTGGAACCAAAGGCTATGCATACGTTCCTGCTCCCTGGTGGAAGACCGACTATTTTGAACTTCGATACGAGGATCAAAACCAGAATAAGAAGTATTTCTATAAATGGGATGGCTATGGCCTGAGATATGAGATACAAGAGTTTATAAGTTGCATTCTGAACAAGCGTTTCTCTTCTGCACGTCTACGCAGGCGAGAGAGTATTTGTATGGCAGAGATTATGCAACAGTTCTCTGAAAGAAAGAATTTTTACGAAATATGAGTGATTATATGATTAATTTTACAGTAGGACCAGTACAGTCGAGCGATACTGTTCGAGCTATTGGTGCTGAGCAAGTACCATATTTCAGAACGGCAGAATTTTCTGAATTGATGTTAGAAAATGAGCGATTAGTCAAAAAGTTTGCTCATACGACAGAAGATAGTAGGGTTGTTTTTATGACCTGTTCTGGTTCAGGCGGAATGGAAACTGCTATTATGAATACTTTGACTAAGGACGACAGGGCGTTAGTTATCAATGGTGGTAGTTTTGGTGAACGTTTTGTGGAGTTGTTGACCCTTCATGAGATTCCTTACACTGAAATCAAGTTGGAACATGGAAAGGCTCTGAAACCGGAGCATCTTTTCCCTTACGAAGGAAAGGGCTATACTGCATTCTTGCTTCAAAAGCACGAAACCTCTACAGGGGTGCATTTTGACATGGAATTGGTTAGTAGCTTCTGTAAGCGAAACAATTGTTTTTTAATTGTCGATACAATAAGTACTTTTCTTTGTGATCCTTTCGATATGGCAGCTTTAAATGCTGGTATTATGATAACAGGTAGTCAGAAGGCTTTAGCTTGTCCTCCTGGTATTGCGGTTATGGCCTTGGCTCCTTCGGCTTTAGCCCGAATAGAGAAAACAAAGTGTTGTTGTCAGTATTTGGATTTGAAGTTGGCATTGAAAAATCAGGAACGAGGACAAACTCCTTGGACTCCTGCTGTTGGAATACTTCGTCAAATTAATGTACGTTTAAAGGAAATCGATGCTGCTGGTGGGGATAAAGCTGAAATTGAGCGGACTGCTCAACTTGCCAACTATTTTAGGAGCAAAATTAAAGAGTACCAACTTCCTTTTGAAATTATCAGTGAGAGTTTGAGCAATGCTGTGACACCCTTACATCCCACGACACAGTCTGCTTATGAAATATTTTTAAAGATAAAGGATGAATATGGTATGTGGGTTTGTCCGAATGGAGGTAGTATGAAAGATACAGTGTTTAGGGTTGGCCATATTGGTTGTCTCACAGAAGCTGATTATGACAAATTAATTGTGGCATTTTTAGATTTAAAAAGAAAGCAATTTATCTGATTTAGGTGAAAGTGATGACTCATACGTGGAAGTCTACTTTTTTTAAGGTGTAAACTAATAATGAATGTAAGAGTATTTATTATTGATGTTTATGGCTTTTGAAAAAGTAGTAAATAAAGTGGTGGTAATAATTTGTATGACACTGAACGTGTCATGCTTTGCTGATAATTATGAATACCTCCCCTTATTTAAATGTACAGAGATATTGGATAATCCTTATGGTATTTGTTCTCATATCAACACCCCAGGAAAAGGTTATGAATATGATTCTCGTGAACAAGAATTGGCAATGATAAATAAAGTGGGTGTTCAATGGTTAAGAACAGGTTTTAATTGGTGGTCTTTCATCGATAGCAATAGTGACATACTAAGTTTTTCTCATTATGATAAAGTGATGGAACCCGTTATTTCAAACAGGAAAAGTATGTTAGGGATTCTTATGAATTTAGATAATCCTTACAAAATTGACAAATGGGAAGACTATGTTAGCCAGGTGGTACAACATTATGGAGGGGTAATTAATTATTGGGAAATGATCAATGAAGCAGATTACATTCATTTTAGAGTTCCTACATATCGAAGTATAGACTATGCAAGATTATATAAAGTGGGGTATGAAGTCGTAAAAAAGACAAATCCTAAAGCCACTGTGCTTTTTTCTGGTTTAGCTGATGCAAATAGTTTGTTCATGGATTCGGTTATTCTACAAAGTTCAGGAGCTTTTTTTGATATCATGAACATTCATCATTATGCCAATAAAAAAGTAGAACCAGAGTCGTTTATTACATATTATACACAATTAAAAAGTAAGTTTGAAAAATTAAAGATAGACAAACATGTTTGGATGACAGAAACAGGTTGTACAACTGCAAATAATTGGGCTACAGAAGAGACGCAAATGCTGCGTTTACCGAGAATTTTTTTGATATCTTTTGCTTTAGGTATAGAGAAGGTTTTTTGGTATAAATCGCGCTCAAATGAATTGAACGTGGATGATAAGGAGTGCTTTTTTGGACTTTGGCATAATGACTATTCTCCCAAACCTGCTTTTTATGCCTATCAAACATTGGTTAAGTTGTGTCCTGATAAGTCTATGAGGCCAACATTATTGAGGCGAGGCAATATTTACATATCAAAATGGATACGCCCTGATGGAAAGGTCGTGTACGGGTTGTGGACTTCTAAAGGGAATGAAATGACTATTTTGAATGTAAATGGAAAATATACTTGTTATGATATTTATGGTAATGAAAAACGTATTCAAAGAAAAGAGATTGAGATTACCCCTTCAATTCTTTACATAGTTGGAGGAAAAAAACTAAAATTAAGTATTGATAGCAATACATTTAATTCTATTTAGGATAATTGTCTCATTATCTCATTTATATAATTAAGGTGATGGTATTCAATTCGTTCAATTTTATTGTTTTCTTTCCTCTCCTATTTTTGCTATATTATTTATTACCTGCGCATTGTAATAAACTAAGGAATTGGTATCTGCTTGCAGTGAGCTACTGTCTTTATTTGCAGTGGCAACCTGCTTATGCTTTATTGTTATTGGCAATCACCTTTGTTACTTATTTTTCAGCATTACTTATTGAGAGGTCAAGCAATAAATCCAAACCGCTATTGGTCGTAGGAATTTTGTTTTCTCTTTCTCCATTATTATTTTTTAAGTATTTTAATTTTATAAATGAAAGTGTATGGGAAGTCCTGTCACTAATAGGCTTTAAGTATAATCTTGTAGGTCTTAATTGGATAATACCTATTGGTATCTCTTTCTTTACTTTTCAGGCATTAGGTTACCTATGGGATGTTTATTATAAACGTATCGATGCAGAAAGAAATTTCTTTATATATGCTCTTTTTATATCTTTCTTCCCATGTATTGTTTCAGGGCCTATTAACAAGGCTTCGCTTTTAATACCTCAAATAAAGAATTTACGTCCATACTTTGACTATAGCAAAGCTGTTGAAGGGTGCAAATTTATGCTATGGGGTATGTTCTTAAAAGTGGTAGTTGCAGACCGTGTGGCGCTTTATGTAGATATGGTGCTCCCCAATTATATGAATTATACAGGAATAACTTGTTTTTTAGCGAGTCTATTTTATACGATTCAGATATATGCAGATTTTGCTGGTTATTCTTTAATGGCATTAGGGGTTGGTAAATTATTAGGATTTGAATTAACAGAGAATTTTAGAAGACCATATTTTGCGTATAGTGTAACGGATTTCTGGCGTCGATGGCATATTTCGCTTTCTACATGGTTAAAGGATTATGTGTACATCCCTTTGGGAGGAAGCCGTTGCTCAAAGATAAGAAATTATTGGAATATTTTTGTAACTTTTTTGGTTAGCGGTATATGGCATGGAGCGAATTGGACATTCATAGTGTGGGGTTGTATTCATGGAATCTGTCAAATAGTGGAGAAATTGTTGGGGCAACAGAATTGTAGTTATGGGAAGATAGGAAAAACATTAAAGATCTGTATTACGTTTCTACTTGTCAATTTCGCATGGATATTCTTTCGTATGCCTACACTAAGAGATGCATGTGGAGTAATTGGGAGAATCTTTGATTTCTCACAACCAATGATGATAGAGATAAAGTCTTTGCATGTCTTTGCTTTTATGATTATGGGAACAACAATTATGTTTATCAAGGATTTGCTTGATGAGTTCTTCCCTGTCCACTTTGAGTGTTTAAATAACAAACACACTATCATACGTTGGGTAAGTTATATTTTGTTGATAAGCATTATTATGTTGACGGGTGTATTTGATGCTGGCCAATTCATTTATGCAAACTTCTGATATATGAAAAGATTTCTGAGTAAGTTACTCTTGTTATTGTTGTTATTAGCTTTTGTTGATATGGTAGCAGGAGTAGTTTTCGACTATATGTATCAAAATGCAAAAGGGGGAATGGTTATGCGTGATAATTTCATCTGCAATAAGCTCCATGCAGATATCTTACTTTGTGGTTCTTCACGGTGTGTACATCATTATAACCCTCAAATTATTACAGATTCTCTTGGTCTGTCTTGCTATAATTCTGGTCAAGACGGGAATGGTATAATATTGTCGTACGGCAGACTCCTTTTGGCAAAACGCCAGATGTCACCAAAATTGGTCATATATGATTTAAATCCCAATTATGACCTGTTAGCAGGTGATGACAATCATAAATACTTGCAATGGCTGAAATCTCACTATGATCAAGATTTTATAAAAGACATATTTGACTCTGTAGACAAAACAGAGCGTTATAAAATGGTAAGTAATATGTATAGGCACAATTCACGCGTCATAGAAACTCTTGTAGATTTTCTCCATCCGGTTTTAAAACCGAATGATAATGGTTTTCTGCCGCATGCAGGTGACATGGATAAGTCTAAAATAAAAGAGATTATAATAGATAAAACGAACGTATATCATTTCGATTCGCTTAAAATTGCGTATCTTGAAGAATACATTAAGGCGGTAAATGGGAATATTGTTTTTTCGGTTTCACCCATTTGGTATGGTATGGATTCTCTTCAATTTAAGCCAATAAAGGATATTTGCAAACGTAGCGGCGTGAAGTTTATTGACTTCTCAAATAATCCCAAATATGTGCACAATGACCTTTTCTTTAAAGATGGTAACCATATGAATGAGAGAGGTGCAAATGAGTTTACTCGTGATCTTATAGGAGAGTTGAGAAAGCAAGGGCTTTTCAATTGATTTTAAAATATAGCGTTATTTATAGTCAAATTCTAAAAATGGAAACATCAAATCCGAAATATTTTGGGGAAATAGATGTGGTTAAAGGTATTGCGATCCTTACTGTCATATGGCATCATAGTATGATAAAATACCCTATAAATATGCTGGATTTACCATGATGTAAGTATGCAATGGCAATAAATAATACTTACTTTTTGGTTGTTTTCTTTCTCGTTTCTGGCTATTTATTTGCAAATTCCCGTGCCAAGTCTTTTCTTAATACAGTAGGCGATAAGGCAAATCGTTTACTTGTGCCGTATTTTAGTTTTGAACTGATTAATATTGTTTTAAAATTAGTAGCACCAGAATTGGTGAATAGGAAAATAGAATCATTATGGGCTTATATAGAGAAAGTTTTATTATATGGCGGTGAATTATGGTTCGTGTATTGCCTTTTCTTGATATTTCTGGTATGGCCTAATATCCTTCAACGGGTTACAAAACCTGTTATGTGCAGTATATTGCTGATCCTATGCTTGTTGAATATCACATTGCCAGAAGGTTTTTGGGGGGGAGTGTTTTTGAATTATAAATTTATTTTTTACTCAGTCTTTTTTATAATTGGATATCTGATTAAGGACATAGATAGAAATTTCTTACAAGATAAGTACTTGTTTTTGATAGTATGTGTCATGTTCATAGTTTTTTGTGTTTTATTTGTAAATACAATAATAATTCCTTTGGTAGATAAGTTTTTTAAATGCACGATTGGTTGTGCATTTGTATGGATGCTTTCTTGCAAACTATTAAAATATAAGGGAGTTTCGCAACCATTAGCATTTGTTGGGCGATATTCGTTACCCTATTATTGGTTAAATGGTTTTTCATTGGTATTTGCTTGAGTATTAATAGTAAGCATATTGCATTTCACATATACACCTATGATTGCTATATGTATTTTCCTTATTTGTGTAGTTCTTGAGACAATAGGAATATTAGTAATAAGAAAACTTCCTTATGTAAGAAATATGATAGGAATTAGATGAGTGCATATCTTTACTAATTCAACTATAATCAAAAAACATAAAATATGTCTAATATACTTTTTATTGGCGGTGCTGGTTTTATAGGCTCAAACCTCATCAAGGCTCTCGATAAGAATACATATGGTATTACAATTCTAGAACCAGAAGGAGCTGATGTCAGGAGGTTGGATGGCATTGATATAAACCTGGCAATTGGTTCGCTGGATGATGTGGAATTTATTAATAGAGTGATTGATCAGCAGAATATTCAGATTGTGGTGCATCTTGTGTCAACCTTGATACCTGGAAGTAATTATGAGAATTATAAGCGGGAATACAAGAATGTAATATTTCCTTCAATAGAGTTGATGGAGTCGTGTGCACAGAAAGGAGTCCGATTTGTGTATTTCTCATCAGGAGGAACTGTTTATGGAAACAGAAATGATGTGCTACCATTCGTTGAAACAGACCCCATGAGGCCAATATCCTATTATGGTTGGTCTAAACAGATGATGGAGAATAGTATTCTCTTTATGCATCGTACTAAGAAACTGGATTATCTGATAGTGAGGCCTTCCAATCCCTATGGCCATGGGCAGAATCTTTATGGAAAACAGGGTTTGGTGGCAGTTGCTATTGGAAAAATACTGAAAGGTGAACCTGTAGAAGTGTGGGGAGATGGTTCTGCGGTGAGAGACTATATTTATATAGACGATCTTGCAAATGTTTTTGTCCAGTTGATAGAAAAGGATGTAAAGAATACAACGTTGAATATTGGTTCTGGTCGAGGTTATTCTGTAAATGATGTGTTGGCTTTCTTGAAAATTGTAACTCAACAGGATTTCAAGATACGGTATCAGAATCCTAGACCAGTGGATGTATCAAGTATGGTTTTGGAATTGTCTAACTTGAAACAATATGTTGATGTTGAGTTTACACCATTTATGGATGGAATTAAGATGTTTTATGAAGAATCAAAAAAGGGAATGGCATGATAAAAATAGCAATCAGTGTGAATAAATGTGACTCTGGAGGCCAGAAAAGTCTTATTATGGCTTATTTGCGGAATTTTGACCACCATAGAATTCAATTTGATTTAATTGTTGATGAGGATTCTAATAGCATTCCTTATGAGGAGGTCAAGAAACTCGGAGGGGGGCTATATGTAATCCCTCCTTATCAGCATATTGTATCGCACATGAAAACACTTAGGAGACTCTTCAAGGAGAATAATTATGATGCTCTTTATGCTTTGAATAATACAATGAATCTGTTCCCACTTTGTGTAGCTTACTATAGTGGTATTAAAGTCAGAGTAAGTGAGAGCCTTACGATGGCATCACCATTGGAGAGAAAAAAAACACTGATGAAGAATGTACTTAAGCGCTTTTCTCATCTCTATTGCAACTATTATATGGCAAATGGCAGGGATTGTGGTATTTATCAGTTTGGTAGGAAGGCTTATAAACAAGGGAAAATAGCTATTTTCCTTTCACCTGTGGATGCAAAAAAGAATACCTTTGATCCTGTTTTGAGGGAAGAGACAAGAAAGATGTATGGTTGGACTGAGAAAGTTGTTTATGGACATATCGCTAGATTCGAAAAACAAAAGAATCCACTATTTCTAATAGATGTGATGAATGAGATTGCAAAAAAACAAGAAGAATCACATTTCGTAGTTATTGGCGCTGGCAGTATGGAACAACAGATGAAGGATAGGATAGATTGTTATGGGCTTAACCATAAAATGAGCTGGTTAGGTAGAAGAGAAGATATTTTACAATTCTATAATTCCTTTGATGCTTTTTTATTACCAAGTATATATGAAGGTTTACCAGTGGTTGGAGTCGAGTCTCAAGCCACAGGCTTGCCAGTTTTCTTCTCAGAAGAAGTGACAAGGGAGGCTGCTGTTGCAGAGTTGGGACATTTTATTAGCTTGAAAAAAAGTGCCGCAGAGTGGGCTGACATAATTATTAAAGAAACAGCAAAAGCGATGCCCATACGCCGAGGTAGGGTGGATGACCTTGTTAAGGCTGGCTTTGATGCAGTTTCAGAATCAGAGAGATTAACAAGATTCTTTGAGAATGCTGTTGAAGAGCAGAATAGTAAAAATAATTAGGGTAATTATCTTATGAACTATATTATCACAGGCGGTACCGGTTTTATAGGTACCCATCTGACAAATTTGCTAAACGAGGTATATCCCGATGCAAAAGTGTGGAATTTGGATATTGTGAAGCCAGGAACTCCAAATCCCGTGGTAAAGAATTATAAACCAGCTGTTAGGGAGGGGGAGACGCTTGGCTCGACGTGGTTGGAGTGTGATGTTAGGAACCCTATTGAGAGTCTGCCTTTCACTCCGACACAGGAGGATGTGATCTTTAACTTTGCAGCGGTGCATCGGACGCCTGGACATGAGGACATTGAGTACTTTGAAACAAATATCCGAGGGGCGGAGAATGTCTGTGCCTTTGCAGAGAAGTATGGCATCAAAAATATGGTATTTACATCATCCATTGCTCCATACGGCGCTTCTGAACAGCTAAAAGAGGAAACGACGTTGCCAACCCCTAATACTCCATACGGTATTTCTAAGTTGGTGGCAGAGAAAATTCATCTTGCGTGGCAGAGGGGGGGGGAGGACCGAAAACTGACAATCGTACGTCCTGGGGTGGTATTTGGCCGTGGTGAGAATGGAAACTTTTCACGATTATATTGGGGAATTCGCAAACATACGTTTGCGTATCCTGGGCGTAAGGATACCATCAAAGCATGTGTTTATGTGAAGGAACTGGTTCGGTTTATCCTCTGGAATGTAGAGGAACGAAAAACTTCATATGATATTTTTAATTGTACTTTTGAACCTGCGTATACAATTGAACATATTGTGACGGCTATGAAGAAGGTGACGGGGCTGACGCAGTGGGTGCCCTATATCCCTAATGCTGCCATCATGCCTTTGGCTGCTTGTGCCAAGATGGTGGGCAGTCCGATGGGTATTTGTCCTGCCCGGGTGAAGAAACTCCAGATTTCAACCAATATCTGTGGTAAGAGAATGGCGAATAGTGGCTATCGGTTCAAATACTCCTTTGAAGAGGCACTGGCAGACTGGTATAACGATAATCAGAACAAGTGTTTGGAATAATTGCTATCGACATGGACTTCATTGAAGTGGATTCCTGAGCAGTATCCCAAAAGGTGATGCTTCGTGCTAGTTCTTTTTTAGACAGAAGAACAAAAGAGACATATTAACAGACGAACACTATTTCACAACACCCCGCCTCCTCTTACCTAAGAGGGCTACCAGCCTCTCTCCAAACCCCATCCCCCACATGGGGAGAAACATAAAAAAATAATCGCAGAAACCGACGATTATTTTTGTTCTTGGTATCGCGGGACACGCGATATCATTATTTTTCAGGTGGTAATGGTTTAGAATGAACAAGGAAGGTCGCAAATGAGCAATCGGGTAAAGATATTCGTGGTGGCACATAAGCCCTTTGAGATGCTGGATGGAGAGGTGCTGACTCCGATTCATGTCGGAAGGGCTGAGTATGTCAGAAGGAAGACGGCTGAAGGAGGAATTGGGCTTAATCCTGACGACCCGATGGCTGGCATGATCGGGGATGATACTGGGGAGAATATCTCGCTGAAGAATCCTCAGTATTGTGAGATGACTGCGCATTACTGGATATGGAAGAATGTACATGACACCAAATATGTAGGGGTATGTCACTATCGACGGTATTTCAGCATTGATATTTCTGAAGATAACATCGAGCAGTCGATGAATGATACGGATATCATCATGGTAGAGCCGTCGTGGCATACCGATAGTGTGTACGCCTATTTCGCGAAGTTCATGGGGGCAGAGAACATGACAATCCTGTGGATGGTGATGAAGAAACTGTATCCTGAATATGCAGAGACTCTGGAACTGGTATGTGATGGCGTGAAGTTCTATCCTTTTAATATGTTGCTTTGCAAGAAGGAACTGTTTGATGAATACTGTGAATGGATGTTCTCTGTGCTTGGTGAATGTGAGAAGTATGTGAAGCCTTCACCCTATACAAATGGGCGTAGGGCATTGGCCTATATGGCTGAACTGTTGACAGGGGTGTATTTCATACATCAGGGACTGAGAATCAAGACTGTACCTTATTATAAAATAGAAGATGGACAGGGGATTCTTGTTGAGCGTTCGGAGGAAGAGAGAATGGCTTTGGAGAAATATGAGCATACGCTGCTGCGTGAGCTGGCATGGAAGATAAAGGAGGACCGGAAAGAGAAGTTTGAGAATCCCGCTATTCTGTTGGGATTAAAGAATGACGGGATATTAGGTCGCACAGATATCAACAGATTTTAAAAGGTAGTTATGAAATATGATTATTTGATCGTTGGTGCCGGATTGTTCGGAGCCACGTTTGCCTATAAGGCAAAGCAGGCGGGGAAGAAATGCCTGGTCATTGACAAACGTCCGCATCTCGGAGGAAATATCTATTGCGAGAATGTGGAGGGTATTAACGTGCATAAGTATGGGGCGCATATCTTCCATACCTCGAACAAGCAGGTGTGGGAGTTCGTGAACTCTATCGTAGAGTTTAACAGATATACCAATTCGCCTATAGCGAACTATAAGGGCAGGCAGTATAACCTGCCTTTCAACATGAACACGTTCTACCAGATGTGGGGTGTGTTGACGCCTGATGAGGCGAAGGCAAAGATTGAGGAGCAGAAGGCTGAGGCCGTCGCTGCGATGAAGGCTGCAGGGGTGTCAGAGCCTCGCAATTTGGAGGAACAGGCGCTGATGCTGATAGGCAAGGATATCTATGAGGCACTGATTAAAGGGTATACGGAGAAACAGTGGGGACGGAAATGTACGGAGTTGCCAGCTTTTATCATCAAACGATTACCTGTGCGTTTCGTCCATGATAACAACTATTTCAATGACCGCTATCAGGGTATTCCTATTGGAGGGTATAATAAATTGATTGATGGTCTGTTGGATGGCGTGGATACCCTCACGGATATAGATTTTTTTGAAGGTCACACAGATAGCACAGATCTCACAGATAAGTGCCCACTTCGTGAGCATTGGAGAGAGGTGGCAGATCAATTGGTCTATACAGGTGCACTGGATGAGTATTTCGGCTACAAGCTTGGGAAGCTGGAGTGGCGAACAGTGTCGTTCGAGGAGGAGGTGCTGGACACGCCCAACTATCAGGGCAATGCGGTGATGAACTATACGGAGGCCGAGGTGCCTTATACCCGTATTATTGAGCACAAACACTTTGAAATGTTCGGACAGGAGGTGTATGACTGCCAGAAGACGGTAATCAGCCGTGAGTACTCCACGGAATATAAGGAGGGCATGGAGCCGTATTATACTGTCAACGATGAACGGAACAATGCCTTAGCCGACCAGTATCGCCTGTTGGCTGCTCAAGAGAAGAATGTCATCTTCGGTGGCCGACTTGCAGAATACAAGTATTACGACATGGCCCCGATTGTGGAGAAAGTGCTTCAAATGAAAATAGATTAAGTCGATTTTTATGAATTATATCATTACTGGCGGTACCGGGTTTATATATCTTTGCCAGGGAAAATATTCAGTTAATTGTAGATGAAGACTCGCCAGCTCGAATAAGCGGCAAGCCGAGCGTTGACATGGAAAAGCTTTTTTTTGAAAAATATTTGGAGGTTTAAAGAATTAATCGTATATTTGCAGCGGATTTTGGAAAGCTCGTATGGTAGATGCAATTAAGAATTATGAGGATCAGAGGATAAAGGAGGTGCTTCTTTATATACTGAGTAAGACTGGGGTGGTAGATTATTATCATCTTATGAAGATATTGTATCTCGCAGAACGACAGCATCTTGCCAAATGGGGAGAGAAAATAACATCGGATGACTATTATGCACTGCCTCATGGGCCAGTCCCTACGCGGATATACGATTCTTTGAAAAATGTAAAGGAGGGGAAGAAGGGCTTCCTGTCTGATGTTATTGTTGTTGATAAGGATTCTCCTAACGTGACTCCGCTTAGAACTCCGGATATGGATTATTTGTCAAAGTCAGAGATTGAGGCTTTGGATAATGCCATTGCAAAGAATATCGTGAAGTCTTTTGCGGAATTGGAACAGATGACTCATGATGAATATTATAATAAGGCCCTTGTTAACGGAAGGAGAATGTCAGTTGAGGATATTGCACGCTCTGGAGGTGCCACGGAACAGATGATTGAGTTTATCCGTGAGCAAATGGCATTTGACAAAGCTCTTTTGTCTTGACTATGGATTCACAAACAATCGAAATCGGTCAAATATACAGAATCAAAGCTGATGAGAAGAATGGTATAACTCCCAAGGCAGGGATGTTATTCAGACCCAAGTATTTTGTAGTGATAGGATTTGACAATCAGGGTAATGTCTATGGAGGTGTGGTGTTTGATTCGGACATAAACCGAGATTTTGTGAATCATGATTTCGAGGATTTCTTTTTTCCGATTAAGAGTTCCAAATATGAATTCCTTGACCATGACAGTTATATAGATTGTCGTAAAATGAAACCTTCGACGTTGGAAACATTATTAGAGGGAGAGTTTTGTGGTGAAATTGCCCAGGATGATTTCACCAATATTGTCAAACTCTTGAAAATGAGTCCCCGAGAGACGTTTGTACATTTAAGGACTTTCGGACTAATTTGATTATTGGTTAACGATTTTATATGGTCGCATCGTAACTGTTCGGTGAAACTCGCCATTGCCCATTAAAATAATGTTTGTAGCATTCTTGCGTCCCGATGGTTCTTTCAGTCGCTTCGCTTTGTGAAAGCGGCAGAGCCGAGCGGCAAGCGTCACCCTTCGGGATGCCGAGCGCTTTGACACAAAAAGAAAGAAGCGTTGATCTCTTACTTTCTCTGGCGCGAAGAAAGAAGCAAAGAAGCATCCACCCTCCCCAAGGCCCCTCCCTATATGGAGGGGATGCAACCTGAAAGTCGCAGAAACCGTCGACTTTCAGTGGGTTTTGGTATCGCGGGACACGCGATGAGTTTTTTATCTAAATTGGGCAGAGATGGAAGATGGATGATGGAAGATGGATGATGGAAGAAAACTCTCTAAAAGTTTTGAGGAATCAAATAAATATCGTATCTTTGTCCCCGAAAGATAATAGAAATGGCTATGGCTTCAGACAAGACACAATATGTAGTTGCATTGATAGCAGAATTCGCAAATCATTTCGGTCTTACAACTGCTCAGGCAGTAGACGCCTGAAGTATTACCTCAGATTTGATACAGTTATTGATAGACCGTGAGCACTTCACACTTCCTCGGGCTGTTGAGGCAGTGTACAAATCTGATATTTATGCAGCCTTGCTGCGTCCAAGAACAGGCCTCTATGCCCAAAGTTCTGGATATGTCTACCAATATCTTGACAAAGAATTGAAAAAAAAGGGCATTGCCTTGATGACCTGGCAATATGGGTGTTGCCAGGTATATTTTGATTGTTAATTGTCAATTTGAATTTTGCTTTTTAATTTATTCTTCCATCATTCATTATAATTTAAAAATTACTGATTATCAATTGAATAGTTAATTATCGTATTTTGCTTTCATTCATATACCTTCATGTTTTCTGGCGTCTGGCTGGTGTTGTAATAACAAGCCGGTTTTGCAAGATTTGATGAAGGTTAATGAAAGATAATGGCATACTATTTTATAATAAGTGCCTGTTATTCAGCAATAATATACACTTAATGAATGATGAGTGTCTATTTGTATTTTGAAATTGTA
>Ga0247611_10004195_pt1 | contig 20259 bp, 22 predicted proteins | sample 177DNAGHGhighgp2_FD_192422 | JGI IMG/M metagenome (GOLD analysis project Ga0247611, IMG submission 192422) | Sheep rumen microbial communities from Palmerston North, Manawatu-Wanganui, New Zealand - 1770 DNA GHGhigh gp2 | ecosystem: Host-associated > Mammals > Digestive system > Stomach > Rumen...
AGGGAAGTTCACGGCTGACACACGTATTTCCGCCCCAGTTGTGATCAGTTATAAATGCTCCGGTATAGCCGAAGTCTTTGCATGCTGCTGCCATCTCAGACCCGGTTCCGCGCCCACAGGCACTGCTCTGGCGGGTGTGAAGATGGGTCTCGTACAAGTAAGGGTATTCTTCCGGTATCCTGATCCTCATTCCATTATCTTCTTTCTGATCATATCTGCCACTGACAGGAAATCCTTTGCTTTGACCACAGCCAATCCCTGCGTCTCATCTCCAAGTACGACAAGCTGATCCCCCGGGGAGATGTCGAAGATCTTGCGTGCCTTTGCAGGTATTACGATCTGGCCTTTATCTCCAACGGTAACAATGCCGAAGAGGTGTTTTCCTTTCGGAGGCACAGCAAGTCCGAGGTTATCGGATGTCTCAAAGGTTGCAAGATCATCGAGCGATACTTCAAAGAGATTTGCGAGTATCTTGCATTTCTCGATGTCCGGAACAGACTCGCCTGATTCCCATTTGGCAACAGACTGCCTGGAGACGCCTACAGCATCAGCTATGTCTTCCTGAGTCATTCCATGGATCTTGCGGAGCTGGATCAGATTATCCTTAAACATGCTCATGCCTCCTTCTTTTTCTTTATACCGAGTACTGCCCAACGCCAGAACGGTATCCTTGATATTATAGCATTAAGCAGATATGCTCCGCCAAAGCCTGCCAATGCACTGAGCAGATATGCCGCAACTGGCGGAACGATTCCCGGTCTTGCCAAAAGGAGCGCAACAGTCGAGATTCCAAGATAATGGAAAATATATAATCCGTAGCTCCTCTTGTTCATCCATTCTGTAAACCTGTTTGATACGTCTCCGAATCTTGCCATTCCGCCGATGATGGCAAGGCTTGCGAAGTATCCGTACAGCAGGAACAGAGGTGACTTATATACCGGGTTATCTGCATAGTTATCTCCGAAATAAACATAGCAGAATGCGATGCAAAGTGCCACTGCGACAGGTGCCAGCACAAAGAACCATTTCTTAAGGACATCCACAACCTCATCATGCGAGAAGATGAAGTATCCAAGCAGGAATACGAAGAAATAAAGTCCAAATCTGTATACAACGATGATCGGCGTATTAAGAATCTGTCCTGCACCCCAGACCACAGCCGAGAGTGCAATGATGATAACGATGCCGAACTTGCCGCCAAGGCTTCCGCACAGGTTCCACAGACGGTCCTTATCTATCTTGCGGATAAGAACGAGACCCAGCGAGAAGAGCCACAGCATCTGGATATACCACAGAACACTGATGCCGCTTAAGATGCAGATTATTGCTTTGACAAAAAAGGGAAACTCCTGATCGGATGCAAAAACTTCGCTTATAGCAGTGTTAACCATACCCTGAAGGAACTGAAAAGCAAAAAGTCCTATAGTGCACGGAACCAGAAGTTTTGTCGTTCTGATCTTGATGAATTCTTTTCCGGTATGCTTCTCCAGATAAAGTCTGGAGCTGATGCCCGATACCATAAACAAAAGGATCATGATCCACGGATAGATGATGTACTGGATAATATCGTGATACTGAACATCAAGATCAGTGATCTTGCCTACAACGCCCAAGACCCCCAGTCCGTTGTACATATAGAATACATGGTAAATGACAACTGCCACGACAGTCATCCATCTGATGTTGTCCAAGTAGTGTTTTCTCATACTTATCCCACCTTTGCAATTAATTTTAACACAATTATAGAAATGCAAAATGCGGGAGTCCACCAACTAAAACAGACAATTATCAGATCAAATGTTATTTTTGGTTGCGCCACGGAGTTTTGCCGCTACTGCTTCAGATACTTCCTTCTCACCTTCGGGGTAGATCCAGTCGTAACCGTCGCCTTCAAGGCGCGGGAAAACATGGAGATGGAAATGTCCGAACTCGCAGTTGGCACCGCCGTTCTGCATTATGCCGTAACCCTTAGCCTCATACACGGTCTCGAAAGCCTTAACCATCTTACGGGCAACTGCTGTCATCTCCAAAACATACTCATCCGGCAGATCGATGATCGAATCAACATGAAGTTTCGGAATTACCAGGACATGTCCTTCGTTGGCCGGCGCAATATCAAGGAATGTAATTGTTCTTTCAGTCTCATCAACAATATGAGCCTCGAAAGCATGGGACGCTATATCACAAAACAAACACATAAGACATTATCCTCCGGCATATCTTTGCAATGATTATATCATTATGAAGAGACTGCACCAGTGAACAAAGGCATTTACGCGACCTCCGCAGGAGTTGTACCGACGAGTGCATGGTGCACACTTTGCGACCTGCGCAGAAGCGTCTGCACCAGTGAACAAATGCATTGACGCGACCTCCGCAGGAGTTGTACCGAGGAATATCTATAAGGTTAAGAATATGTTGGTACGGGTACAACGACGAGGACCGGAGCGACCAATGTGTTTGTTCACTGTGGTTCCCATATCCCCTGCTGCCTTATCCCCGTTGCAGCCGCTTCATCAGACAATCTCTTAATCTCTTCATCTGTCAGACTTACACTCATGGCTGCTGCCAGCTTCTCGGCATGAGACGGTTTTGTAATTCCGACAATGGGAACCGCACCTTTTCCGATGACCCAAAGGATCGGGATCTGTGACGGATCGATATTATACTTGGAAGCAAGTTCGCGCATGGAAGCAAGCAGTCCTTCTATCTTCCTGAACTTGCTCTTCGGAAATGCAAACCCTCTCATAGATAATGCAGGAAAATGGTTCTTGGCACTATAGTGACCTGACAGAGCACCCTGCTCGAGAACCATATATGCATAGTAACGGATCCCATTAGAATTGCAGTAATCAATGATCGGCTGCTGATCGTTTCTCAGGAGACTGAAATGATTCTGCACTGCACCCAGCTTAAGGCCTTCAGAAGCCAGCAGAGTTTCTGCAGTCTTAATATGGTCAAGTGACACATTGGATATGCCGAGAGACTTTATCCTGCCCTCCTTCATCAGAGGTATTGCCTCTGCAATATTCTTTTCGAGATTGTGAGGCACATGGATCCAGAACAGATCCGCAAAGCTTCGTCCGAGACGTGACATGCTCTCTTCAAAAGACTTAACGAGAGCACCGCTCTTATATTTCTTTTCGGGCATGAACTTGGTTGAGATAAAAATGTCAGAACGGTCTTTGATCAGTTCACCAAGAAAAGTCTCGCATGTACCCATGCCGTAAACGGCAGCCGTATCCCAGCTGGTAAATCCGAGCCCTGTTGCCTTACCGAATGATTCCTTCAGGACGTTCGGGTCCTGCTTATTTCCGAATACCATTGAAGAGCCGTTTGATCCGGTTCCCCACGCCCAGGTTCCTATCAGTATCTCGTTTTTGGAAAGCTGCATATTTAATCCTCCGTCATGCTTCATTACTTATATCCATGGGCATAATCTATCACAGAGCATCAGCTTCCGCATTGACATTTGTTAAGTCATTCAAGCCACTGGATAAAAGCAGTCTTGTCGGAACTGTTATATCCTGCCATCTCATAGAAACGCAGTGTGGCGGGATTCTTAGACCCAGTAAGGAGCATCATCTTATAGCAGTTTTCCTTTTCTGCTATCTCTTTCGCATGGTCAAGACATTCACGGGCAAGTCCGCGCCCACGGTATGCGGAATGAGTAACCACATTTTCGATAAAGGCGTACGGACGCACTCCGCGCGTAAGATTCGGGATTATCACGCAGACGCACGAGGATACGACCTTACCGTCAACCTCGTTTACTATCAGGTGATGATTCTTATCGTTCATTATCTCCTGCCATGCGGCCTCAAGGCGTATATCTGAAGCAGGAATACTGTCCTCGTGAAGATGAAGGTACAGTTCCAGAATCTCATTCAGATCTTCGTTACGGGCTTCTCTTACCATAGTCTTTCTCCTTTCTGATTCTCACACAAACTATTTGAGTCTGTTCATCTCTGCGATCGATGCGATCGTCGGTATTCCCATGGGACATACATCCATACAGGACAGAGATGCGGAACAGTGCTTTCCGAAATGCTCTTTGTATACTTTTTTCATTTCCTTTCTCTTCGCTTTGTTGCGCGATGCGACAAGATAACAGTCATTGGCAAATGCGGCACCATAGAAAGTATTGCCGTTCACATAGTTCGGACACACCTCCAGACACAGTCCGCACTTCAGGCATTTTGCAGCAATGTACTGATGTTCCGTATCGCCTGCCGAAGCGGGATCGTACTCGCCGATATACATATCCGTCTTCATGAGATTTGTCTGTATCGAAGATCTGTCTGTTACCAGGTCGCAGATGACCGGAAATTTGCTGAGAGGTTCAATCGTTATAGTATCGCCCTTCAGATCCCTGATAAAAGTCTCGCATGCCAGGCGCGGAACATTATTTATCACCATCGCACACGCTCCGCATACACCCTGCATGCATGAACACTCCCATGCTATCCTGACAGAATCCTCCCCGTCAGAAGTCTTTATATCGTCATTATAGTTCAGATAATCAATAAGGCCTGCAACGGAATTGTCAGCCGGACCGTCATATTCAAACGACTCCCAGTACGGTTTATCGAAGGGGGACCTCTGTCTCAGTATCTTAACTCTCATATTCCCTCTCCCTGTCATATCGTACTTTATAGTTTCCGTTATCGTAACTGATCAGTGTTGAAGAAGACATATCCCCGCACCTGTCCGGATAGTCACTCCTGAAATGGGCGCCGCGGCTTTCACGCCGCTCAGAAGCACATGTGACGACAGCGCGGGCCAGTGTCAGTATGCCTTTGAGACTGTAATTGAAATAAGGCATTACATTGCTGTCGTAACGGATACGGTCCGCTATGGACAGATAATAATCAACATCGCAGATACCCTTTGCAAGTGACTTATCATCACGCACTATTCCGAGATTACTGTTCATTGTCTCTGCCAGCATGTCACGCACATACATGACAGGGAATTTGCTGGAAGTATCCATCTTCCCTGCAAGTTCAGTCTGAGCCTTGTCAAGTTCAGCTGTAAAATCACATCCTGCTGCAGATGACTCCCTTCCGAGGATGTCATCTGCCGCGACCTTGCCGCTGTATATTGCTGCAAGCAGAGAGTTGCCTCCGAGACGGTTGGCACCATGATACATCGATGCACATTCTCCGATTGCATAAAGGTTTCTGATATTGGTCTCATGATTGAGATGTACTGCAATGCCTCCCATGAAGAAGTGAACAGAAGGCGTTACGGGGATCACGTCCGACGTAATGTCGATGCCTTTGTATTTTGCACAGATATCCCTCACTTCCGGAAGTTTTGATGCTATCTGATCTTTTCCCAGAAAAGAACAGTCAAGATATGCCTGCTGACCGAGATTATATATTTCCCTTGCAACGACATCACGTGTCATGAGATTTCCGCCGGGACCATATTTGTCTTCCATGAAATATCTGCGGACTCCTCCGTCCTCACAGAAAAGGCGTCCTCCCTCACCTCTTACAGCTTCGGATATCAGCATCTTTTTCTGTGAAGTCTCTACCGTTGTGGGATGATATTGTATGAATTCCAGATTCTTTAATTCAACCCCCTGCATGAAGAGTCTGCCGGCAGCATATCCGTCACACTGAGTAGATCCCGTGGTCTTGCCGAACAGGGAATTCTGACCGCCTGTGGCAATGATCAGTGCATCAGCATAAATGGCTTCCAGTCCGCGTTTTGCTTCGTCGAAGATCAATGCTCCGTAGCATACCCCGTCTCTGATAAGAGCAGAATGAAAACAGCACCACAGCCTCCTTTGGATGAGGCCCTTTGCTTCATATCTCCTTGCTTCCATTACGAGTGCGGATACGATCTGCTTTCCCGTGGATGATCCGCAGTAATATGTCCTCTTATGAGACTGTCCTCCGAAAGCTCTTTTCTGCGGTCTCCCTTCTTTATCAACCGAAAAGACCGTTCCTATCCTTGACAGATATCTTATGATGCCTTCCGCATCAGTACAAAGTCCCGTAACGGCTTTCGTGCCGCCAAGATCGCAACCTGCTTTAAGCGTATCCTCAACATGCGACAGGACAGTATCACCCTCACCGTTATCTTCCATGCATGCATTGATCCCTCCTGCAGCCATTACAGACTGGGAGCGTTCCGACGGGAACGGGGACAGCAGAAGGACATTTATGCCGTTAGCTGCACATCTGACGGCACAATTCATTCCTGCGATCCCGCTGCCGATTATTATCACCTTTTTCATATTAATGAGATCCCAAGAACATAATGAGTTCTCCGCGTATTATGGCAAACGCGGCAAAAGCTGTCAGAACCGCTCCTGCAATAATGCAGATCTTATCCATTTTTTTCTGTGCTGAAGGAGACTTCAGAAGTCCAAGGATTACGAGAACCCGTGACAGTGATACAGAGATGTGAGCAGCAACAGTTGCAAAGAGTATGATCTGCGTTGCCATAAGCAGATAGATGACTATTGTTTTCCCTGATTCTGACGCCGCCTTCATCAGATCGAAAGTGTTCACATGGATGAATACGAGCGGCAGTATCAATGCTGCGGAAACCCTTTGGGCAACGGTTGCTTTATTGAGCTTTGGATACCGGTCAAGTCTTGTTCCGTCAGAATTCAGGAACACTGATATCATGGAGATCACTGCATGGATCATCACGGCAGTCATGACGGCACATGACAGTGTCTTGGACATGGACGGATTATAATACATTGTCAGATATGCATATGCACTATAGCCGGCATGTACCAGCAACAGAAAAACAGTTATCAGGGATAAAAAAGCATTAAGTTTCTTCATTGCCACTTTTTCTTCCTTTTTTTATATCATAGCATATATCTATTTGTGTTAATATCTTACATAGCAGAAAATGGGACGGAGGCTTATATGTATCTTATCAAGCGCAAGAAGGTATTGCATTCTTCGATCTTCCTGATGGATATCGTTGCACCGAGGACGGCAAAACACTGTCAGCCCGGTCAGTTTGTAATAGTCAGGATCGACAGCAATGGGGAACGCATCCCTTTGACAATATGTGATTACGACCGCAGCGAAGGCACTGTCACCATAGTTGTTCAGACAATGGGGGCAAGCACGAACAGGATGATGCAGATGGAAGAAGGCGACAGTCTTCATGATTTTGTCGGTCCTCTGGGACGTCCTTCCGAACTCATCACCGGAGACATAGAAGAGATCCGCCAAAAGAAGATATTATTCGTTGCAGGCGGACTTGGAACCGCTCCCGTCTATCCCCAGGTCAAGTGGCTCCATGAACACGGAATCGATGCCGATGTCATCGTCGGCGCCAAGAATAAAGAACTTGTCATCCTCGAGGATGAGATGCGCAAAGTGTGCGGCAATCTCTATATCACTACAGATGACGGTTCATATGGACGCAAAGGCCTTGTAACCGAAGTCATAACAGACCTTATTGAGAACGAAGGAAAACAATATGATCTGTGCGTGTCGATTGGCCCGATGATCATGATGAAGTTCTGCACTCTCACTACAAAGAAATACAACATCCCGACAATAGTCAGCATGAATCCCGTTATGGTTGACGGAACAGGAATGTGCGGAGCGTGCAGACTCACCGTCGGAGGAGAAGTAAAGTTTGCATGCATCGACGGACCCGAATTCGACGGGTTCAAGGTCGATTTCGATGAGGCAATGGAGAGAATGAAGCTGTACCGCACCGAAGAAGGAAGAGCACTTCTGAGACTTAAGGAAGGCGATACTCATCATGGCGGATGCGGCATTTGCGGAGGTGACAACTGATGGCTTTACCAGAAGGATTCACAAGAGTTCCGATTAGTGAGCAGGACCCCAAAGTAAGGGCCGGGAATTTCGATGAGGTATGTCTGGGATATACAGATAATGAAGCGGCAGCAGAAGCTTCAAGGTGCCTTAACTGCAATAACCCGATGTGTGTTACAGGGTGCCCGGTAAATGTTAATATACCGGGATTCATTGAAGCACTCAAAGAAGGAAACATTGAAGAGTCATACAACAGATTATCCAAGTGCACATCTCTTCCTGCAGTGTGCGGACGTGTATGTCCCCAGGAGACACAGTGCGAATCCAAATGCATAAGAGGCATTAAGGGCGATGCCATAGCTATCGGCAAGCTCGAGAGATATGTTGCCGATAAGGCAAAGGAACTGGGATTAAGACCTAAGGCCGGATCAAAACCCAACGGACATAAGGTCGCTATAATAGGATCCGGTCCGTCAGGTCTGACATGCGCAGGCGACCTTGCCAAACTCGGTTACGAAGTAACTATATTCGAAGCACTTCACGAGGCAGGAGGTGTCCTCACATACGGCATTCCCGAATTCCGCCTCCCCAAGGAAAAAGTCGTAAGGCCCGAGATCGAGAACATAAAAGCACTCGGCGTTAAGATCGAGACCAATGTCGTTATAGGAAAGTCATTAACCGTCGACGATCTTTTTGAAGATGAAGGTTTTGAAGCAGTTTTTATCGGATCCGGCGCAGGTCTGCCGATGTTCATGAACATCCCCGGAGAGAACGCGAAAGGAGTGTTCTCCGCCAACGAATTCCTGACACGCAACAATCTCATGAAAGCATTCAGGGATGATTCCGACACACCGATATTCAGACCGCAGAAAGTTGCAGTCGTCGGCGGAGGCAACGTTGCAATGGATGCCGCCAGAACTGCTCTGAGACTTGGATCGGAAGTAACTGTTATTTACAGAAGGTCTGAAGCAGAACTTCCTGCCAGAGCCGAAGAAGTGCATCATGCAAAAGAGGAAGGCATAATATTCGAGATGCTCACAAATCCCGTAGAGATAATCAAGGATGATGAGCATTTCGTTAAAGCTGTTAAGTGTGTAAGAATGGAACTTGGCGAACCTGACCAGTCAGGAAGGAGAAGCCCCGTTCCTGTTGAAGGCTCAGAATTTGAGATCGCGACAGACTGTGTGATCATGGCTTTGGGTACATCTCCCAACCCCCTCATCGCATCAACCACTCCCGGTCTTGATACTAATAAACGCCGCTGCATAATAGCAGAGGAATCAAGCGGAAGAACAACAAAGGAAGGCGTATTTGCAGGCGGAGATGCCGTAACCGGTGCCGCAACCGTTATCCTCGCAATGGGAGCAGGCAAAGATGCAGCCAAAGCGATCGATGAATATATCAGGAGCAGCATATCATGAAGACATTAAATGTTACCGACATACCCGGGATCAGGATCGGTCAGGTTGAAGATTGCAAAGCCGGAACAGGATGTACAGTATTCATTAATGAGAACGGGATGCGTGCGGGAGTTGATATCCGCGGGGGCGGCCCTGCGTCAAGAGAGACACCCCTTCTAGATCCGCTCAAGGCTGCCAAACTCATTCACGGAGTCGTAATCGCAGGCGGAAGCGCATTCGGTCTGGGAGCAGCTAACGGTGTAATGCAGTATATGGAGGAACGCGGCATGGGATACGATGTCGGCGTCACCAAGGTTCCGCTTATCGTTCAGTCCGATATATTTGATCTTACTGTCGGTGATCCCTACGTAAGGCCAGATGCCAAGATGGGGTATGAAGCTGCCAAAGCCGCATTTGAATCTCCTAATTACAAGGATGGCAATTACGGTGCCGGATGCGGTGCTACGGTCGGCAAGATTGCAGGAATGGACCGATGCACCAAAACGGGAATTGGAAGCTTCGCATCTCAGATCGATGATCTTATCGTAGGTGCCGTCGTGACTCTCAATGCTCTCGGGGATGTCTTCGACTGGAAGACAAACACATGCATCGCAGGGCTCCTGAACGAGGATAAGAACGGATTTATAAGTTCTCCTCAGGTAATCAAGCAAAGCATAGAATCCGTAAAAAACAGATTCGTCACAAATACTACTCTCGGCGTGATAATCACAAATGCCGATTTTGACAAAGCGTCTCTCTGCAAGATCGCAGGAATGGGACACGACGGATATGCCAGATCTATCCGTCCCGTGCACACATCTTTCGATGGAGATACGATATACGCTTTATCCGTCGGCAATGTTAAGGCTGACATGGAAGTCGTCGGTGTGCTGGCAGCAGAAGTGATAAGCGAAGCGATAATCAATGCCGTTAACAGCGCTGAGAGCGCTTATGGATTCCCGTGTTCCGGAGATGTGCTCAAGACTCACTGATGTATGACGGCAACTGTGCCGGATGTTCCGTCCACGGTTATCATATCACCCGTGCGGATGACTGTTGTTGCATTCCCGCACCCTACAACTGCAGGTATGCCGAATTCCCGCGCGACTATCGCGGCATGTGACAGTGGTGCACCAATATCTGTAACTATCGCTGCCGTCCTTGAAAACAATACAGTCCATCCGATGTTTGTAGCAGTCGTAACAAGTATCTCTCCTTCTTCCAAAAGATCACCCTGACTGATATCCGTTATCACCCTTGCCCTTCCGGTTACCTTGCCTGAAGCACCCGGGAATCCTTTGACATCTGAAGCGACTGAGGAAGTCCGTGAGGGGCCGAAATAATCTTTCCTGGCTTTTGGATCTGATATCCATCTGTCAGGATCAAAATGTCCCAGTATCAGATTAGGAAATTGAGGATATTCCAGATACCTGTTGTAATTAGCGCGCCTTAAGCCGATCCTTGATAAGATATCAATATTTCCTTCAAGAAGTTCTAAGACTTCATCCATATAAAGCATAAAAACGTCATCGCCTGTACCTGTCAATGCTCCTGCTCTTAACAGATATTCTCTTAATACAACAAAGATCCAAACGCCTTCACTCCTAACTCTTTCCCGGTCCTCATTTGCCTTAATGAAATTCCTGATGAGTTTTCTGATCTTCGTCTTCTTTGACGGATACATTCTGTCAAACTCGTCCAACGCCTTCAGATATTCCTGTTCCTGTTTTGCCTGAAGTTCATGCATATTGACCCCGGACTTAATATGCTTCTCTATCAGATCATCCGGGAAAGCGGGGTCTTCAAAAGGATAAGGGCACGACAATTCCATCTCATTAACATGACGGTGACCGCAAAGTCTCACATACTCCTCTCGGCTCATCTTTCCTTCAGCACAATCCTCCAGAAGCATCAAAGGCTTCATGCTGTCTATCGTCCCAAGAGTTCCTGCCATGATCCGTCCGGCCAGTTCTTCGCCGCATATCTCTTCGATCCTGGAGGATGTTCCAAACAGGGGTGCTAAGTTTACGCCTTTGGCGATCTGCTTAAGACCCCCGTTTATAAACGGAAGGATATCACCGTCAAAGATCTTCCTGAGGTCACCTGGCGTATCCGCTTTCTTTATAAGTTCTGATATAGCCTCATGATCTGCCAGCTTATACTTTTTGCCTGAAGCCCCCGGTTTGGGTCTGATAAGCTCAAAAACATTCTTCATGATCTGTGAGCTCTTCATCGGGAATACGGGAACAGTTACTCCCTCAGGGAGCTTCCCTCCAAGGTCTTCCAGTTTAGAATATGCTTTCTCCGGTGTCATTCCGAATGAGACAAGAGCTGAAGTCAGGACACTCAGGTTCATGTATGCCTGACCGTCTATGAAATCGATGAATCCCGGAAGGATCTTGCTGCTGATCACTTCAAGGATACTGAACGTCACAGGAGAGACCGGACGCATGAATATCTCACCGACATTTGTCCTTGTGAGAAGATAATCTCCGGCATATGAACAGTTGATCTCATATGTCTCTTTGTTTCCTCTTTTTATCGTGGTTACCGGCCTTGCCTGAAGGATATAAAGCTTCCCTTCTGACACTGCCCATTCGATATCTATCGGACAGCCATACTCTTTTCTTATCTTCCGGCAATACTTATAAAGTTTCTTGGCATAAGGTCTCATATAGTCAGGGCCGTCAAAACTCCCGCTGAAATCATCGAATCTGAATTCCTCCGCATCGGCATTCCCGGACACGAGAAGTTCACCGTCTCCTCTTACAAGATTACCAACCATTACGGCACTGCTCCCGGTGATGATGTCAGACGTGAATATCACACCTGCATATTCCGGCTTAACAAATCTCTGGATCACCACTGCGATCTCTGTCTCGTCTTTGTGTACAGCCTCTGAATAACTTGCCACGCGCTCACTTGAGACTGAACCTGTAACCTTCTCATATGCTTGTGCTATCCCGTCCTTTTTAACATCCGTCACGGTCTCATATGCACCTGCAAAAGAGGCATCTTCCCCGTCCTCATTCAGAGCGGATGATCTGACAGCATATGTGTATTTATCACTTGCCCGGGATGCAAAATCCGCCACTTCGTCTATACCGGTTCCGGGCATAACGATCCATGCCTCAGGAACGGGAAGCCCCATGCGGGTCATCCTTACAAGCGAAGATCCCTTGCCGCCGCAATATAAAAGATCGCTGTCCGATACGCTGCGAAGTGGTATTATCATAAATCTTCCTTTAGCAGCAGATCGATCTGAAAATCTATCAGTTTATGTATGTCATCCCCATTCCTCAGATCAAGTCCGAGAAAGTCATTCATATCATCAAGCCTGTATATGATAAGCTGCATCATGGAAGAGAGCTGATACGATATGAGTTTTATCTCCCAGTCCTCCTTTGAACTGCCGTAATGTTCTTTGACAAGCGGATATGTATTAAGGCCCTGGGTCAGATCCCTGTTGAGCAGAAGATGACCTGTTATCGCGCGAGTGTATTTGAATTCATTTATGAGAAAATCCGCTACCAGATGATGAAGTCTTCTGATCTTCTCCTTCGGTGACATATCACTGCTGATTATCGAGGCAATCCTCTCATCCGACAGGTATTCATCCTTGTTCTTCGCGAAAGATTCGTAAAGCAGTTCCTCTCTCGATCCGAAGCAGTAATTGATCATTCCGAGAGGCACATCAGCCTCTGCAGCTATTGCTCTTGATGTCACTTCAGAGGGATCCGTGCACTTCTCCATAAGGCGGAGAGTAGCTTCGAGCAGTTTTTCTTTGGATATTGCGAGTTTATCTTCTTTGCGCATAAGAAAACCTCTTTGAACTTGTTTTCAATAATTATTGAACATGTTCAAGAGATTGTCAACCCGAATTATCAATAGATGGTCTTTATCTTATCCCTGTCTATCCCGGCATCCTTGCAGAATCTAATAAGATCCTTCTCTCCGGAGATCCTTCTCAGTTCGGTATATTTGCCCGTTGTCCTGTCGATAAGACCTGCAGTAGTCTCTCCCGTACATATGCTCTTATGAATTACCGGCTCGCTGACACCTGCATCGTAATCAATATGCGATGACTTCATTCTGGAAAACAATGACAAAAAGCTTACTCTTACAGGTGACATGCCCGTATTGTATCACACTCCGGAGAGCAATAAAAAGCGGAGCTAAAGTGATCTGCTCCGCTTTGCTGTCTTATATTGAATCTGCACGTGTCCCCTGTTACGATTCCACACCGTTTATTCTCTGACAGATATAAATCGGATTATCCTTTCGCAAAGGACAGAAATATAGTCTTAAGGTTTTGTCAGCCGGCTGCAAATGCCAGGATCAATGCTGTGCCGAATGATATGAGCATTGCCAGCACCAGTATCACTGCTATTATCTTAACGCCTCTCTTCTGACTTGACCGTGCCATCCGTATTACCTCTTCAGATATTATTTGTCGGCTCCGAATACATTCCTTCCGCTGTCATCGCTGTCAGCCGTCACCGTTGGTGCCTCAAGATAATTGGCACTGTCTCCGATAACAAAGTCTATATTCATTCGTTCGCCGTTACGTTCGATCACAAATTCTATCGTATCACCGACATTATGTGAATCACGTATATCAATAATATCATCAGATGAACTTATTGCAACACCATCAACTGAAATAATCTTATCCCCTATCTTGAGACCGGCCTGGTCCGCAGGGCCGTCTTCCACATATTCATAAACGTAGACTCCGGGCTCTGCGCCATAGTATGCATCTTCCGTTACGTTCGTAAGTGTGACTCCAAGATATGATCTGTTTACAACGACTCCGTAATTGATAAGTGATTCAATTACAGACTTAACCCTGTCTATCGGGATCGCAAAACCGAGACCTTCGGAATCATTTATTACCATTTTCGCATTGGTGATGCCTATTACCTCACCGAAAGAATTGATCAAGGGTCCGCCGCTGTTGCCGCTGTTGATCGCCGCATCAGTCTGCAGGACTTTGAGCCTGTATCCTTCATGACTTATCTGACGGTCAAGAGATGATACGACTCCAACCGTTACCGTTCCGTCAAATGTACCGAGAGCATTGCCGATGGCAACGACAAGCTCGCCTGTCCTGAGGCTGTCGGAACTGCCGAGAGTGACGTAATTGTAGTCCCCGCCTCCTGCAAGTTTTATGACGGCACAATCTGTCATGACATCGGTACCGATAACTTCACATGGAACAAGCTCATCCTTACCAGGAACTGAAGCAAACAGTGAATAACCAGAATTCTGTATCGCAGAATTGACAACATGGGCATTTGTTACTGCATATCCGTCGGCGTTGATGATGAATCCCGATCCGGATGAGACAGTCTTGTTGACACCGTTGACCTTGCCTTTGATATAAAGTGATATCGTGGCCGGACTGTTCTGTTCGGCTATCTCAACAACAGTGAGCCTTGTCTTGTCATCTGACGATACGCCTGCTGCATCCTCCAGCGAGAACCATGGTTCAGGCAGATCTTCCGTATTAATGTTGTTTAATGATCTTGCTGTACCGGCTTCTGAATCAGTATTAATGTAATCCAGTGTACCAGCTCTGCCAGTGTTGAGCTTAAAGATATAAATAGTCTGTATTGCAGAGAAAATGATGCTACCAAATAAGAATACCGCCAAAAGTGATATTAATATGATATTTCTCTTGTAAGCCTTCTCGTAACGTCTGTCATTATTCTCTGACATCATTATCACCTTCTTTTCAATTTGGATAGTTATACTATATCTTTAAGCACTGCCTTTTTTGAGGCAAAAATCAATCAAAGTTTAGCCAAAACTAAAGCAAGATCTGATCGCCCTTTATCATCACTTCACCCATCTTGTCAAAGACGGCAATGCCTCCCGTAATGTCCGTAATTCTCTTCATTACTTCTTCCGATGCATCAAGCCCCGTATCGACTACATATTTCACATCCTGCAGGTATACCGTGTCTGTAATCTCTGCAGGAAGACTCTTCAATTCAAACGATACCTTGTCAGAGTACCCGTACGGAACTGTAATCCCAATCCTTATCCCTTCCGTCATCCTGACAGGGATGCCTTCACTTAAGGCAAGCTTTGCGCACTCCGTATACGCCCTGACAAGTCCACCCTTGCCAAGCAGTATCCCTCCGAAATATCTGGTAACCGCGACAGCCGCATTTGTTATCCCGTTATGTTCCAGAATGGATAACACAGGCATCCCCGCAGTACCTGCAGGCTCGCCGTCATCGCTGTATTTCTGCATATTGACATCGCCTGATATTTTCCATGCATAGACAGTGTGTCTGGCATCGGGATAAGTCTGCCTCTGGGCAGCAACAAATGCATTTGCCTCATCACTGTCTGATACGGGGATCGCCCTCCCGATAAAGACTGACTGCTTTATCTCAATGCGGGACTGACCTTCACGGGACAATGTGATAAGTGAACCCAAATCAGGTCAGCTCCTTATACTTCTGAAAGGCTGTCATGAGAAGGGATTTATCCTGGCTGTAAGTGATGAGTTCCAAGGCCTCTTCGACCGGAACAAATCTGCAGTCCATTATGCCTTCTTCGACATTGGGCTTCACGCTGTTGTCGGACGCCTTCATGACAAACCATGAAATGTTATTATGAACAGGCTTCATTCTCTTAATCGAATAGAACTCGTAACTTGTTTTGCCTGCAGGAGCTAAAACTGTTGCCTTAACACCTGTCTCTACTTCGATCCTCGCGGAAGCTGATGCCTTGACAGATTCCCCCTGAGCCACCTGCCCCTTTGGGAAACTCCACTCATGCTTATCATTACATATGAGAAGGACATTATTATCCTCAAAGACCAAACCGCCTGCGCAATTCCTTATTACCATGGTAAACCGCCTTATACATTACTGTTTAAGATCTAACTATTTGAATTTTATCACAGTTGAATATATATTTGGTTAATAATAGAATATATAAGATTTAAATATCGGAGGCATATTATGTTAGACATCAAGCTTTTAAGGAATGACCCGGATATCGTAAGAGAGAATATCAAAAAGAAATTCCAGGATGATAAGCTCCCTCTCGTTGATGAGGTTATAGCTCTTGATAAAGAATACCGTGAATCCAAGACACGTGCTGAATACTTAAGATCCCAGCGTAATAAGATAAGCAAGCAGATTGGCTTCTTCATGGCACAGGGTAAGAAGGATGATGCTGAAGCAGCCAAAGCTGAAGTCAAAGCAATGCAGGATGAACTGGAACAGCTTTCCAATAAAGAGACTGAATTATCTGAGCAGATCAGGAAGATCATGCTCGTCATCCCTAACATCATCGATCCCTCCGTTCCGATCGGAAAGGACGATTCAGAGAATGTCGAGATCGAGAAGTTCGGCGAGCCCGTCGTACCTGATTTCGAGATTCCCTATCACGTTGACATCATGGAAAAGCTTAACGGCATTGATCTTGACAGTGCACGCAAGACAAGCGGCAACGGCTTCTACTATCTCAAGGGTGATATCGCAAGACTTCACTCCGCATGTCTTAATTATGCAAGAGACTTCATGATCGACCGCGGCTTCACATATTACATTCCGCCTTACATGATCCGTTCAGGCGTTGTTGACGGTGTTATGAGTTTTGCTGAGATGGAGAACATGATGTATAAGATCGAGGGCGAGGACCTTTATCTTATCGGTACATCCGAGCACTCCATGATCGGTAAGTTCATCGATTCTCAGCTTGATGAATCAGAGCTTCCCCAGACACTTACGAGCTATTCCCCCTGCTTCCGTAAGGAAGTCGGCGCACACGGCATCGAGGAGCGCGGCGTATACCGTATCCACCAGTTCGAGAAGCAGGAGATGATCGTCGTCTGCAAGCCCGAGGATTCCAAGAAGTGGTATGACGTTCTCTGGAAGAACACAGTTGATTTCTTCCGTTCACTCGATATCCCCGTACGCACTTTGGAGTGCTGCTCAGGCGATCTCGCCGACCTCAAGGTCAAGAGCTGTGACGTAGAGGCATGGTCTCCCAGACAGCAGAAGTATTTCGAGGTCGGATCATGTTCCAACCTGGGTGATGCTCAGGCACGCCGCCTCGGCATCAGGATCAAGGGTGAGAACGGCAATTATCTGGCTCACACTCTCAACAATACATGTGTAGCTCCGCCGAGAATGCTCATCGCCTTCCTCGAGAACAACCTCAATGAGGACGGCAGCATCAGGATCCCTGAACCGCTCAGGATGTACATGGGCGGCAAGTCAGTCATCGAAGTGCCGGCAAAATAAGTCATTATACGAAATAAACACAAAAACAGCAGTTTAAGCATAAACTGCTGTTTTTTTTTTTTGAAAATCACAGCCTGACAATAAAACCGGCCCATCATGAGCCGGTCATAAATCACAATTAACTGAAAGCTTATGCTCTCTCAACCTTGCCTGAACGCAGACAACGTGTGCATACGTGCATTGTCTTAGGGGTGCCGTCAACAACAACCTTAACCTTCTGGACATTTGCCTTCTGCTGTGTAAGAGCACGACGTGAAATCTGTGAACGTGTAATTCTGATCTTTCTGCCAAAGAACATATCCTTCTGGCAAATCTCACACTTAGCCATGGTAACACCTCCTATTAGTCTTTAAAGCGCTTGACAATAATACCATATAGAACCGGATGATGCAACACCTTTTTAGTCTTCCTGGAATATTCTTCTTACAGTGACTATCCTGTCGTAGAAACTGTTCCCTGAAGCGAATTCACGGAGCCTTACCGTAGTTCTTGCCGGGGATATCATAAAGAATGTTCCGTTATCGGCACATATAGCCATTTCCGTGATCCTCGTTCCCGTCTGATCATCATTGACATCCCTTAAGAATACAAGGTCTCCGGGATGTATGTTCTCAACTATGAGGTTGCCGTTAACGGCATCGTAATCCATCTGGATCTCCGTTCCGAGCTGAGACTGCTCATACATCGATCTGGGAAGTTCTATTCCGTTGACGGCCGAACATACATATGCAATGCCGTTTACTGATGCGCCCTGCATCGTTATGCCGTCTTCCAGGTACATCGAATTAACAAATGTCAGTACAGAAGAAACAAAATAACGGCTCGATACGGTATGTGTAGTATCTCTTGTTCCAAGCTCAATGACGCCTGACGATCCTACCCATCCGATATCACCTCCGGGAAGGCTTACCTGATAAACGCCGTCACGCTTGACATTGCCATACAGGACTGTGTTCATCATGGCTTTTGTAATAAGCGTTCCGTTGCTGGCATGAGTCATTATGTTCTTGCTCGGGTTGGAGATAACAAGCTTATACTGATAGAGATCCGGTTCGACCGAATCCATGTCACTTATAAACGAATCACAGTCTATAAATCCCCTAACGCCGTCTGATGTCTCGATCTTGATGAATCCGTTAACGGGATTATCGGTTATGAGCTTGACTGGCTCATTATACAGAACCTGCGTAACACGGTCAGAGGTAACGTCCGGGGTAGCATAGACGCTGACTGCAGGCTGATTTATTACACGGTAAGAAGGATCCGTATATACATAGTGGACTTCCTTCTGAACAAACAGTTCGATATTCGTTCCTTTGAACAGACCCGGCAATACTCTTGGAAGGATAAAAAAGACACCTGCAAGGATCAGCACGATCACGCCGACTGCGATGCCGAGTCCAATGAACATATTGCGCCTTGGAGTCTTAAGAGTTGCTTCCTTCTCAGTAAAGCCCCATTTATCCATTCCTTCAAGAACAGGGTCTTCGCTGTTATCCACACCCTCTATGAAAGGAAGATTGACCGTATTCTCAACATGCCTTACCTGGTGATCAGGTATCTTCTCGCCTATTGCAGGTTCACTGCTACCCGAGAATCTCTCGAAGATCGATCTGTTCGCCTTATCCTTGTTGCCGCTCTTCTTCATAACAGATACTTACCCTGCGAGCATACAGCAGTATGCAACCGCAAACCCTCCGTCATGACTTATGCTGACAGACATGCTGACAACCCCGAGTTCATTTGCCCTGTCAAGAGCTCTTCCGTGGAGGATGAGCTCAGGCGCTCCCTCTTCACCTCTTATTATCTCAATATCACTGAGTGTGACGCCTTCGTTCATGATCCCCGTGCCGAGCGCTTTGGATGCAGCTTCTTTGGCCGCGAACCGTCCTCCAAAGCTTTCGATGCGTCTTGATCCGGAAAGGGCGTTGCAGTATGCGGCCTCTTCTTCCGTAAAACACCTGCTGATAAAGGCAGGACCGCTTTTGTTAAGGCTCCTGTCTATCCTTGCAAGTTCCACTATATCTGTTCCGCAGAGGATCCTCATTTGCCTGTCTTACCGCTGTTTATGAGACCTGCATTCTTGAGTTTGCCCGATATCCTCACATCGCTTTCGGCAACGATGGATGAGATGTCAAAAGAGGTAACTATTATCGTCGCAAGTCCGGTAGCCTGTCTTGTTTCCAGTATCGAATTAAGCTTTGTGCCGACATTGCCGGTTACGGTCATGTTGGCTATATAATCATCTACTATCAGGATGTCGCAGTCACGAAGATCGTCAAGGTCATCATCGTACATCTTCATGAGATCATCAAGCCTCAGGTAATAGACGCTTTTGGCAAGATTTACCGCCAGTTTGAGCGAATATACCGCCAGGAAAGTCTTGCCCGTCTGAACACCGTCGGACAGAACCCAGAGAGTGTGATCGGGCTCTGTATCACTGCCTATTATTATCTCCGATATCTTCTTCCTCAAAGATGCTCTGTGCGGTCCGTCACCGAAATAATCATCTTTGTAATTATTAAGTTTTACGAGGCTGTAATCAGCCATTCCGGACTTTCTGTAGCAGTCTTCAATGACATCCTGCCTGCACGGACATACCTGATTCATTCCTTTTTTATTCGTGAAGTAACCGGTATCGCCGCATCTGCTGCAGATGACCTTCAAGTCTTCGTAACCGGGATCTATATCGTATCTGGCAAGGATCCTTGATTTCTTGTCGAGAAGCTGCTTCTCAAGATTCTCGCTGTGAGACTGCTCAACATTGTTATCGTCCAGCACGGCAATGAATCTCGTTGCGCGGGCTGCAACTATCTGATT
>Ga0247611_10004196_pt1 | contig 20247 bp, 17 predicted proteins | sample 177DNAGHGhighgp2_FD_192422 | JGI IMG/M metagenome (GOLD analysis project Ga0247611, IMG submission 192422) | Sheep rumen microbial communities from Palmerston North, Manawatu-Wanganui, New Zealand - 1770 DNA GHGhigh gp2 | ecosystem: Host-associated > Mammals > Digestive system > Stomach > Rumen...
AATCAGAAGAAGGTAATCCGCGAAGCTGCTCTTCGCAGCGGTGTCAGCCAAGGCGTGATGCAGGCTTGCTGGGACGCAGCAGGCGAGGTGATCAAGGCATGGGCTACCGAAGGACACAGCGTGGCACTCCCAGGTCTCGGTACCATCCGCTTCGCAGTACGCTCGCAGGCAGTGGCGAAGGTGGAGAAGGTGGGTACTGACCTCATCAAGTCGAAGCGCATAGTGTTCACTCCAAGCGTGGACATCAAGAAGGAACTGGCAGCTACCAACATCAACATCACCTGCTACGACCGCAACGGACAGATTGTGAAGCGCATCACTACCGAAGGTGGCGACGTGGAGGACGGTGAGGACGATGGCAACACTGGCAACAGTGGTAGCCAGAGCCAGAACGGAGACAACCAGAACCAGGGTGGCAACACCAGCCAGGGTGGTGACGAACCGTTCGATGGTGGGAACTAAAAGGCAGACCCCCTCTGACTCCCCCTCTAGCAGACCCCCTCTAGCTCCCCCTCTAGGGGGAGGACGAGGGAACCTAGAAACCCCGTAGGGGTGACAGAACAAAGGATAGGGTGGGAATCCTATCTGAAAGACATAATATTGCGCCCCTACAGGGCGATGGGTGGGGTGTTTAAACCGAAATAGGGCTTCCGCCCTATCCTAAATTATTTCGCCCCGTTGGGGCTATCAAAATGGTCAAATTAATCAACTATCAACTATCAACTGAATGAAATGTATGGAAGAAGGAAAGAAGAAAGCGGTAGTAGAAATCATCCGATTCATCATCACCGTATTGGGAGCCTTGCTAGGCTCATCTGCTCTGCAGGCATGTTGCTAACGTCTCAAATTGTATGGGATGTCTGAATGAAAAGGGTTGCACCTTGTGAGTGCAACCCTTTTGTCTCTTGGTTGTTTCTTTTAATAGACTTTGAAACCAATAATCTTACGAACCTCACGCAATGTTGCTCCAGCACTCTCACGTGCTTTTTCTGCTCCCATTCGTGCTATCTTATCGAGTTTTTCCTGATCTGAAGATATTTCGATAATGCGCTCTCGTATAGGTGCTAACGTATTCACAAGGTCTTCGGCAAGCTGCTTCTTTAAGTCTCCATAACGGATGGAGCAGTCGTTCCATTTCTCATTGAAATAGTCGTAGGTGTCCTTCGACGATGCTATCTCCATCAGCGTGAAGAGGTTCTGGATTACCTCTGGTTTCTCGCTATTTGGTTCTGTAGGACCGTTATCTGTCACAGCTCGCATCACTTTCTTGCGGATAGATTTCTCGTCCTCATAGAGATAGATGCAGTTTCCGTTACTCTTTCCCATCTTTCCCGAACCGTCCAATCCCGGAATCTTGATTGCCTTGTCGCCAAAATAGAAATTCTGTGGTTCTGGGAAAAATTCTACACCATATATATTATTAAAGCGGCGGGCACACTTACGCGCCATCTCCATATTCTGCTCTTGGTCTTTTCCTACAGGGACCTTAGCGGCACGATGCTGTAAGATATCTGCAGCCATCAAAGTGGGATAGGTAAGCAATCCTGCGTTCACGTTATCAGGTTGCTGACGTGCCTTCTCCTTGAAGGTCGTTACACGCTCCAATTCGCCCAGATAGCAGTTCATATTGAAATAGAGATATAGTTCTATTGTTTCTGGTACATCGCTCTGAATATAAATCGTTGCTTTCTCAGGATCTATACCGCATGCAAGATACTCTGCCAGGATGGTGCGTGCACTACGCTGAATATCCTCGGGCTTTGGGTGGGTTGTCAATGAATGCCAGTCGGCAATAAAAAAATAGCAGTTATATTCCTCTTGCATCTGCACAAAACTGCGTGCAGCTCCGTAGTAATTTCCTAAATGTAGGTTGCCCGTAGGGCGCATTCCACTTAATACTGTTTCCATTTTATGTTTGTTTTATTGAATTGTTCTCTTTGTAACTAAATTCCCACATTGAACCCCAGAGGATCCATTGCCTTGTAAGCATCGTGCATTTCCTGTTCAACGTTGGTGTACTCACCATTCACGTTCTTCAGTTCCTCTGGAGCAAGTTGCAATCCTTCCTCCACAATTGCAGCCGCTTCGTCTTTCTTTCCTTCCGCCATCAGGATGGCACCTAGACGGATATATGCCTTTGTGTTATACGGATTGATTTCTTTCACCTTATTGTAATATGTTTTTGCTTCTTCGGGTTTCTGCAATGCCTCACAGCACTCACCTTTCAGCATCATATACTCATCGTTTTCTTCTTCAAGCGGTAGAATCACATCGATGTCTGCTTCAGCTTCCGTGAACTGCTGCATTTCCAAGAGGAGTTGTGCCCTTAGGAAATATGCTTCGGCATAAGGTTGGTCGTGCTGCTTAGAAATAGCCAATGTACACTGTGCTACGGCATTAATCACATCTTTCTTTGCCTTATACATCTTTGCCATGAGATAATGAGTGGCAGCTATTGTATCGTCCACCTGTAAGGCTTCATTACATAGCGCCTCCATTGGTTCGTATTGCTCCATCTGGAAATAGAGTTCAGCCAAAGTGAGCAACACATTGATGTCCTGAGGAGTTGCCTCACGCACTTTCTCCAATTGCTCTGCCGCTGCTTCCAGATTGTCCTTACTCATCAAGGCATTTGCATAAATCATCCGAGTTTCCGGGTCGTCTTGCAAATCAAGTGCACGTTTATAGCATTCGAGCGCATAGTCAATCTGACCAATACGCTGAGCTTGTATGCCATCGTATTTGAACACATCGAACTGGTTCTTCACCTTCTGTTCTTGTTTCTCTTCTTCGGTTTCTTCCTTACCTGTGAATAATGTCTTGAAAAATCCCATATCTTGTTTATTATTTTCGTTTGAGCTTCGTTCCCTTCACAACTACTTTTTCCTCGGCTATCATCCATTTCACAGCAGCACGTATATCTTCTTCATTGCCTTCGATAGCCAGGAGTTCGGGCATCGTATGCCATTCTTCATCGTCCAACACTTGTTTGATTTGCTGCACCATCAGCATCCTCAGTTGCTCTTGCTTGGACGCTTTTTTCTTGCGTATACATACATCGCAAACCCCGCATTCTTCAGCTTTCTGCTCTCCGAAATATGCTAAGAGCATCTGGCTACGACACGTTTCGTTGTCTGATGCATAACGTATCATCGTCTCGATTCGTTGGGCAAAATCAGCCTTTCGATCATCGTACACGTATGGAGGCAACGCTATTTCCTCTTTATCGATACGTCCGATACGAAACATCACAGTCGGAGTGTTTCGACGGGGTATGTAATCGATGACACGCCTTTGGTTCAGCTCTTTTAGCACCCTATATACTGTCTCAACATCCAAACCTGTAAGATGCGACAGATAGTTCTCGTCGATATACTCAAAGTCGGCAAACAGACCTGTGTAGTTCCTCAAGAGTGCCTGAATAACCTTATCGACCAACACCTCTTTGCTATTGAGCAGATAGAGTTCTTCTTTGTGAAGGATGATACGTATCCTCGACTTGAAGTCGTTCTCTTCTGAATAGTCAATATACCCTGCATTGTGCAGTAGCTTGAGCGCACTATTGGCTGTATTGGCGAAATGTCGGAAATACTTGCAGAACTTCTCCATACTAAAGTCGAAAGTCCGACCTCGCGCCTCTCCGATTCCGACTTGCAGGAAATGACACACGTCTTCGTAGGTCTGGCGAATGTATTCCGGGTCGGGATAGGTTTCGCTGACTCTTCTGCGTAAGAGGTTATCGTCCAGCCGATTATAGAGCAACACCGCATACGACTTCACTCCGTCTCGACCTGCTCGTCCGGCTTCCTGAAAATATGACTCGACAGAATCGGGTACATTATAGTGTATCACCAATCGCACATCTGCCTTATCGATTCCCATTCCGAATGCATTGGTCGCCACCATCACTCGATTTCTTCCCTTTGCCCAGTTGATATGCCGCAAATCCTTCTCTGCATCTGTAAGTCCTGCATGATAGTTGTCGGCCGTGATACCGTTCGAAATCAAGTACTTAGCCAACTCGCTTGTCAATCTACGACTACGGGTATATACGATTGCACTTCCTTGTGGCATCTTCTGCAGGATGCTTAATGTTTCGGCAGTCTTATCGGACGTCTCCCTCACGATGTATGCCAGGTTTTTGCGTTCGAAACTCATCGAGAACACATTGTGTTCCTTGAATTCCAACTTTTCCTGAATGTCATCTACCACCTTGGGTGTAGCCGTTGCAGTCAGAGCCAGAACGGGTACATGATAAGGAATAAGGTGGCGCACCTCGACTATCTTCAAGTACGACGGGCGGAAGTCATATCCCCACTGGGACACACAATGTGCCTCATCGACGGTTATCATGCAGATTTTCGGGATGTGTGCGAGTTTCTGTCTGAACAACTCTGAGCCAAGTCGTTCTGGGGAGATGTAGAGAAACTTATAATTGCCGTAGATACAATTGTCGTATGCTCGACTGATATCGTCACGCATCATACCTGAATAAACGGCTTCGGCCTTGATGCCGTTCATCCGCAAGCGGCTCACTTGGTCTTTCATCAGCGAAATCAATGGGGTCACCACGATATTCAATCCCTCCATCGCCAGCGTGGGTACCTGAAAACAGACGGATTTGCCTCCTCCTGTCGGCATCAATCCCAACGTATCCTTTCCCTGAGCAATGCTTTCGATGATTTCTTCCTGAATTCCCCGAAAAGAATCATAGCCCCAATGCTCCTTCAACAGCTCCCTAAAGGTCATCACGCACCTCCTTTATCACTCCTGATATCTTCGATCTGCAGCTGCACTTCTCCGTGCTTATGCGTATTTTCCTCTATTGTGTAAACAATATCAAATGATCCTTTTGTCTTGATGTAGCGAGCCTCCGAGCTCTGTCCGAATGCGATGCCGTTCATCACGTTGCTCGACTTGCTGTCCACCAGTTCGAGCTTGATATGCTCTTGTTCGCGCCCTACGACCTTACTGGTTCCGTAGTCATAGACTTGATGGGTACAGAAAATCGGCTTGGGATTCTCTGGGCCAAACGGACGGAATTTCTTCAGGTCGGAGAAGAACTTGTGGGTTATCTCCTTGAAGTTGATGACTGCATCCACTTCGAGTGTGGGCTTGATATGTTCCGGATTGATGTTGTCTGTCACATAAGCCAAGAACCGCTGTTTGAAGGCTTCGAGGTTTTCTTCCTTGAGCGAGAGACCTGCTGCATAGGTGTGTCCGCCGAAATTGATGAGCAAGTCGCGACAACTCTCGATAGCTGCATAGACATCGAATCCTGCCACACTTCGAGCAGAACCTACGATTTCATCGCCTGCCTTCGTCAGCACCACAGCTGGACGGAAGTAGAGTTCTGTCAGACGCGAAGCAACAATGCCAATCAGTCCCTTATGCCAATCTTCGTTGTAGATGACAATTGCACTCTCATCGTCGTTGTTTGTGATGTTTTCCACCAAGTTGCTGGCTTCGACCGTCATACGCTTGTCGAGTTCCTTGCGTTCCTCGTTGTATTGGTCAATCTGTTCGGCCATCTTCTTCGCAGCCTCCGGGTCGTGCTCTATCAAGAGCGAAACCGACTCTTTTCCGTTCTGTATGCGTCCTGAAGCATTGATACGCGGACCTATCTTGAAGATGATGTCCGACATGACCACATCTCTGCCCGTCAACCCGCAATTGTCGAGAATGGCTTTCAAGCCCGTACTTGGTTTCGTATTCAGCTGACGCATACCGTGATAGGCCAGAATGCGGTTCTCGCCCACAATCGGCACGATATCGGCTGCAATACTTACAACGACAAGGTCGAGCAACGGCAAGAGGGTATTGAATGCGATTCCGTTACTCAAGGCAAAAGCCTGAACCAGTTTAAATCCCACACCACAACCCGACAGGTTCTTGTCAGGGTATGTGGCATCTTTGCGTTTTGCATTCAGAATGGCTACAGCTGGCGGCAATACTTCATCAGGCACATGGTGGTCGCAGATGATGAAATCAATCCCCTTCGACTTCGCATACGCTATCTCTTCTACGGCCTTGATGCCGCAGTCGAGTATGATGACGAGCTTCACACCTGTCTCGTACGCATAATCGATACCTTGCTTCGACACTCCATATCCCTCGTCATTTCGATCGGGGATATAATAGTCGAGGTTCGAATAGTATTGCTGCAAGAAGCGATAGACCAATGCAACCGCTGTACACCCGTCCACATCATAGTCGCCATAGATCAAGATGCGTTCCTTCCTGCCCATCGCCTCGTTCAGACGTTCGACTGCCAAATCCATATCCCGCATCAGGAATGGGTCGTGGAGGTCGTGCAATTGGGGTCGGAAGAACTTACGCGCCTCGTCCTCTGTGGCTATGCCTCGTTTAAGCAACAGATGACACAAGGTGGGGCTGATATTCAACTTACCAGCCAACTCCTGTGCCGCGTTCTCTTCTTGAGGTGTTGAGGGTTTGTAGTTCCATTGATAATTCATCTATATTATGTTTATTAATCAGCATTTTCAGGGGACAAATTCTGCTTTCGTCCAATGTACCCGTAATGGGAAAGCCGCAAATCGGCATTCAAAGTTAGGAAAAAAATATCATACCAAAGGTATCATCGCCTTAAAAACGAAAGAAAGGGCTGTTTTTTCTTTCAAAAAGTAGCAAATTGTCACAAAAAGCGCCTTACATTTGCAATGTAAGGCACCTTTTTAACCTTAACGATAACGATAACCGTTGAAAGTTGAAACTCTAAACTCTAATCTCTAAACTCTAAACCTTTGACCTTAGGGGGTCTCTAAAGTTCGCTGTCGCTTCGGCTGAAAGTGTCGCCTCGACTGACATCACCCGTCTGAAGTCCCAGTTTGAACCAACGCATGCGTTGAGCAGAGGTTCCATGAGTAAACTCTTCTGACACCACGACTCCTCTTGCCTTCTTCTGCAAGTAGTCGTCGCCAATGACCTGAGCGCACTTGATGGCTTCCTCGATATCACCATCGTCGAGCGAATTGAACATCTTGTTGTCATAGTGTGCCCACACGCCTGCATAGAAGTCGGCAAGCAATTCCAGACGTACAGAAATCTTGTTGGCCTCTTCCTTGCTGAGCTTAGCCATTTGCTGATGAGCCTTACCCAACGTTCCATTCAGATATTCAACATGATGTCCTACCTCGTGAGCGATGACGTATGCGTATGCAAAATCGCCATCTGCACCCAACGACTGCTTCATGGTCATGAAGAACGAGAGGTCGATATACAGCGCCTGATCGCCTGAGCAATAGAATGGACCCATCTGTGCTGATCCGTTTCCGCAAGCGGTTTGTACGGCATCTGTGTAGAGCACCATTCGAGGATACTCATACTCGCCCCAACCGTTCTGCTTGAAGACGGTTGTCCAAACGTCCTCAGTTCCCGCAAGGATTTGCTTCGAGAAAGTAGCCAACTGCTGCTCTTCCTCTGTGAACTCACGTTGCTGGCCCTGAGCCACTTCTGTCTTACCTCCAATGACAGAGCCCAATCCGCCATTTTGCTGTACAGTATCTACAACAGCTGCGAATGGATCTCCACCACTAATCCATGCTACCAAAGCTGCAATGATGATACCTCCAATGCCCAATCCAGCTTTGGTCTTACCGCTCATACCTCGGCGGTCGTCTACATTTGTGCTTTCGCGTCTTCCGTCTAATCTCATAGTTGTAAAAGTCTTTATATTAGGTTTTTAGGATTTACTTCATCGCTTCCAATAAAAAGTCTGTAGCGTCATCCAATGACGTAAATTCCATCACGTTCGATATTTTCCAGAAGATATGGATTGATATGTTTATGCATTCTTACCACATCTACAGAGCATTGCAGCAATTGTTCCAGAAAGCGCTTGAGGCGAACCAATGCATAAAGACTTGGAGCCATTTCCACACACACATCCACATCACTGTCTGCTCTCTGCTCCCCGCGCGAAACAGAGCCGAACAGGCGCAATGAACGAATTCCAAATTGCGTCTGCAGTTCCTCCTTATGAGCAGATATCAACTCTATGTAATCTTTTGCCTTTCGCATATTCTATCTCTTTTCGTCTGCAAATATACACAAAAGAATTTAAAGATATACCCAAAAAGTCAAAAAAATGAGTTTTACGAACTTTCACGCTTCCGTTTCCTCTTTTTTTTACCCCGAGCCTATGCAGTTCATGAATTGTTTTTGTATCTTTGCAAAACAATGGAAAAGCAAAAAAACGGTGCAATGGAAAAAGGCCATATACATCCAAGGGGCTACTGGACACTAGAAAGAGTAATAGAGGAAAGCCAAAAATACCAAAAAAAGGGTGATTTCAAAAGGCATTCTCCCTCAGCTTATGCAATTGCTTGCCGTAAAGGACTAATTAGTTCTATGATCTGGTTAAAAGATGACCTACATAAGAAGCGTGGACCAAGAAAAGTGCACAAATATACCAAAGAAAAAATAGAAGGAATAGTAAAACACCACAACTGCACAACCTATACAGATTTAAGGAGAGTCAATGATTATGCATATAAAATCGCAAAAGTGAATAATTGGCTAAAAGAATTAGGCCTAATAGAGAAAAAACATGAAGACGGTTATTGGACAGAAGATAGAGTTTGGTTAGTTGCACGCCAATATACCAACAAAAATGATTTTAGCAAACATGAATCTGTAGCATATAAATGGGCAAGTTATTATGGTCTGCTTGAAAAAATGGATTGGATGAGAAGTCCCACCTATGATGAGCGACGAGAAAACCATGATTCTGAGGTTTATGCTTTTATAGATAAAGAAAATAGAGTTGTATATGTAGGCCTTTCAATAGATTCTAATGTTCGAAAAAAGAATCACAAATACGACAAGAAAAGTGCCGTTAAGAAATATCGCTGGAAACAGACTCCAATTTTCTTGATATTAAAAAAAAATCTTACAATTGACGAAAGCGCATATTGGGAAGATTATTATAAGGAGAAATATCGCAATGAGGGGTATAAAGTATTAAATGTAGCACGTACAGGGTTAGGTTCTAGCTCAATCGGCGGTATTTCCAAATGGTCTTCTAGGGAAGATGTATTTAAGGAATCTCATAATTATCGCAGCAGAAGCGAATTTAAGAAACAAGCAGGAGGCGCATACCATCACGCTTTGTCAAATGGATGGCTAGACGAAATGCATTGGTTACAACGCCCAAAAAGGGAAATCAAATGGACTTACGAGAGAGTAGTTGAAGAAAGTCGTAAATATCAGTACAAGGGCGATTTCCATAAAGGGTCTCCTTCTGCATATCAAGTCGCATCAGAAAAAGGTTGGTTAAAGGCAATGACTTGGTTTAAAGAAAAAAGGAAACCAAATAACTTTTGGACAAAAGAAAGAGTCTTTAAAGAAAGTCGCAAATATTCCAACAAAAAAGAATTTGAAAAGAATGCAAAAACTGCATACTGGTGGGCCACTCGAGAAGGTTGGTTAAAGCAAATGACTTGGTTAAAGCCATTGCCTTTAGGCCCTATTTCAATATGGACAAGAGAAAAGATTATTGAGGAATCAAAAAAGTACACTTCAAGAAAAGAATTTGCAGTGAATAGTCCTACGGCATATCAGCATGCTATTGAAGACAAATCTATATTTCACGAGATGCCATGGTTAGCAGAAAAGATAAAACCAAATGGTTGGTGGAACGACAAGGCTAGGGTAATGGAGGAAGGAAAGAAATACAAAACAAGAACAGAGTTCGCCCAAGGATCCTATACTGCATGGAAAAAAGCCAAACAAAATGGTTGGATAGAAGAAATGACATGGTTTAATAAACACAGCCATTAGGTTTCATCAAAGGGGACAAACAATAATTTTGTATTCCCCTTTTACTTTTTGTCATCTCAAGAGAGAAAAAAGTCTCTATACAGGAAGAAAATTCTTGTTCGTGGGCGACGAACACTGATTCGTGGGCGACGAACACTGGTTCGTGGACGACGAACACTGGTTCGCGGCCCACGAACAGAAAAAATAATAGGAAATTAGAACATAAAAACAAGGTGCGGGTAAAAAAAACAAAATAGCTACAGTGAAAGTTTCGATAAGAAATAGTAGAAAATATTTGGTGCATTCGAATAAATGCCGTATATTTGCAGCGTTGATACTAATCGAACACAATCATTAATACTTCAAGACAGTAAAAAGAACCTATGATGCAGAGTAGATATTTCATTATTTTTCTAAGCCTCATCTGTTGCCACATAACAGCTGGAGCCCAAACACGTAAGACTGTAGAAGCCACATACACCTACGTAGCATCCCAACGTGAGAGTTTAGAGGACGCAAAGCGTAATGCTGTGCATTATGCCAAGATAGAAGCCTTGCGCAAAGAGTTCGGCACCTTGATTAGCGATGCTTCTGCAAGCACCATCGTTCAGAAAGGCAACAAAACCACAGAGAAGTTTGTGTCGATGAGTGGCGAAGGAGAACTCAATGGCGAATGGATTGGCGACAAAGAGCCTCCGAAAGTTGAAACGAGGCTTGATGGAGGTAAGATTGTAGCCATCGCCACCGTCAAGGGATATGCAACAGAAATCAGCAACAACACCATCGATTATGTTGCAAAAGTGCTCCGCAATCAGCCAAGTCCAGAATACGAAAGTGAGGAATTCGTAGCAGGGAACGACATCTATGTCAGCTTCACAGCCCCCATTGACGGCTATCTGGCCATCTACCTGCTCGACTCAGACAACGCATATTGTCTGCTGCCCTATCGAGCAAACAAAGACGGATTCTTCAAAGTGACTCATCAGAAGGAATACATCCTGTTCAGCCAAAGCAAACATGCTCCAGGCGAGAATCCACAGGAAATCGACGAATATACCGTCACATCCGACAAGGAGATGTCTGACTTCAACCAAATCTACTTCATCTTTTCACCCAATATGTTCCGCAAACCTGTCGACTTCACCAAACCTGTAGAAGAAGGCATCGTCTACCCCCGCATGATGTCGTGGGAGAACTTCCAAGAATGGATTATCAAAGCTCGCAAACGCGATAAAGAGATGTCAGTAAAGGTGAAGAACATCGAAGTCAAGCCAATGAACTAATTCGTATTTATCATACAAAAAAACAGGAGTGATGCTTTTGCACCGCTCCTGTTTGTTTATCAACTGACGAAACTGATTATCTCAGTGTCGCATTCCGCCAATCGTTACTCATAGATGCCGAAGGAATCACAGTTGGAGTCTGCAGCTTTCCGCTGTTGATAATGACACTACGTTTTTTCACGCTATTGGTCACATATTCAGAAAGGTCTCCCAGTTGCACCTGTCCCTTGTTGTCGCGTATACATTTCAGCAGATAATAAGTAAAGATGCCATGATGGAGATCCTTATCGCAGATAGCAGTCTCATCACCTGTAGCAGCAGTAAATACAAGAAGTTTTCCTTCAGGAGCAGTTTCTTTCACCTTAATGGCTACACCACGAGCCGAAGCCAGCATCTCACCATCTCGTTTTGCTCCACTAAAGCAAGCATCAAGGAACACCATAACCTGTTGTGCAGGAACAGAGCTGAGCGTCTTGTAGAGTTTATCCAAACTGTATCCACTTTCAATATCGGATGCAAAACCATCTATAGGCAGCAGATAAGCCGTCTTATCCTTCTCGTCAGGGATACCATGTCCCGCATAATACACGATTGCTTTCCCTTCGCCATTGAATGCTTCGAGCCTATTTGCAAGGGTGGAAACACCATGTCGGATATCACCCTGTGTAGCATCTGGGAGCAATTCAATATTCGCTTTGGGAATACCAAGCGTCTTTTCACAGTATTCTGCAAAAATCGTCGCATCGTTAGTGGCAAACGGTACAGCAGCCAAACGCTTGTAGTTCTCGTTTCCAATAATCAGCGCGAAAGTATTCTCGTTCTTGCTACGGCCCTTTGGAATATTAATATCGATATCCTCAATCTCTTCTTCCTCTTCCTCCTCTTCAATGATTTCCTCTACCGCATTAGTAACCTTCTTTTTTCGTACTACTTTTATCACCTGTGCCACCTCTGGTTCTTCTTCAATCACAACCACGTTCTTGGTGAAACAAGGATTCGACGTATCAATCACAGCCAGCAGATAGTCTATCTGTCCTCCTTTGGTGTGAGTGCGTACGCCAGCAATCGAAGTACACCCTTCAAATGCAATCTCGTCGATTGTACAAGGGGTATCAGGAATAACAACCTTAGAAAGGTTTGAACACCCACGAAATGCATACTTCTCTATTTTTTTCACTGTGTTGGGAATCACAATGCTAGTGAGATACTCATTCTTTTTGAAGTAAGCTTCTCCTATACAGGTAGTAGTATAGCTTTTCCCCTTGATTTTAATGCTTTCCTGAATCTCCACATCACCAATCGCCTTTACCGTAAGGCAAGCCGTCACAGTATTATCGCTGGTAGTTGTGTACTGTATGCCCCCAGTCGTAATACGAAGCACAGCATAACCCGCCATTGACATGGAGAACAGCACAGCCAGTACAAGCATTCGGGGTATTGTCTTACACATATTGAACATTTTTGATTTATTCGCCTTTATTAGAAGTTATAACCTATTGTCATGTTAGCATTTCGAGTATTGAACTTGCCAAACACCTTAGCCACATCCGAGAATCCGTACTCATATCCGATTCCTGCAGTGAAATGACCAATCAGCACATTCACGCTTCCACTCAAACCAATATCCTGATGCTTCCAGAATCCCTTGTCACCAAAAGTATCTTGGTTGTCCCAACGATATATGTTGTTCCTATCATAATACTGATAATCTGTCTTTCCTCCAATTCCGTATGCATAATAAGGGCCTATATTAACGTGGAACTGTACACCTGAAGGGGCTTCTATACGCCAAGATGCCAATAATGGAATCTGTATATAGTTTGCCGTCATCTTAGATGCTGTGTTCGATGAGGCATTTGAGCCTGGCACGAAATTCGGATCTGGGAAATTCCCCTTGAATCCTTTGCTGACAAAGAAAATTCCCGAAGAAACAGAGAAACTCTTAATGATGTTATAATCAGCTGTAACGCCAAAGTGAGCACCTGTCTTTGTTGAGGTGGCTTGGTCTTCCGTACTACTTGCAAAGTTTATACCTGCTCGAACACCAAACGTAAATGTCTGGTCAGGCTTAGATGTATCCCACAGCGACTGAGCCTGCACATTCATGCCAACCAAAACGGTGGCTAAAAGCAATAATATCTTTTTCATACACTATACCGTTTTAAAAGTTATAACCTAATGAAAGAGCAATCGCGCCATTCTGGAACTTGTTATTCGTATTCCTTGACACATTAATGAGTCCACGCTCATAGTTGAGACCAACATAAATCTGAGAGAATGTGAAGCCTGCGCCTATGGAAACTCCGCAATCAAATTTCTTATTTCCACGATACTCATCAAAGCTATCAATCTCAGAGTTTCCCATATTGTAGTTGCTTTCAACTTTCTGCTTTCCGAAAGCACCAAAAGCGAAATATGGACCTAGGTTCAGTTGGAACTGAGCTTGATCAGACAACTCTACTCGATAAGAAGCCAATACAGGGATCTCGAAATAGGTAGCGTTGTCTTTCACATCAATCTTGCCACCTGCGTCCGAATAGCCCTGTTTCCAACCTTTTTGTATCATCAACACCCCTGTGTTTACAGAAAAACTACGAGCGAGGTTTGCGTCGACAGCCACACCGACCTGATATCCCAAGCGGAAATCACGGTCTGCCTGATCATCCAAAGCGTTCTGTTTTCCAACATTGAGTCCGGCACGAACACCAAACGTAAATAATTTGTCTGCTCGCGAACCGTCCCAATACTTTTGAGCCGATGCACCTATCGTGCATATCAGAGCTACTAAAATCAATACTGTTTTTTTCATATCTGTTCCGGTTTTGATTGTTTATTTGATTATCATTACACTTCTTTTAAATTCTTCCATATCGATAGGGTCACTTCTATCGTCTGGCCCATCATCTTTAAGCGTCATCGAGCGGTTAGGGGCGGCACTATGCTCGCTGGTCAGATAACGACTTAACACGCTTGCCATATTATTCCCATCATGTCCTGCACCCCATGTTACAATCAACAGCGGATCCGTTGTTTTATATGTCCACCTTAGCGACTTGGCATATAATGGATATTTATTCGTCGTAGCATCATCATGCATCCAACGATTGATGCGCCAAGCCAAAGCTGATTCGAATTGATTAAAATACGTTGAATTAGTCGTTGTCAACTTTACATACGATTTGCAGTTACTTCCCAGGCGCACATCGTAACTCCACGATTCACCATTATTTACCACATTGCTGATTGGAGCCAAAGCTTGATTGCTTGCAGAGAGAGTTGAAAACATACTAACACGATAACGTTCAATCGGTCCATTTCCCTTACCTGCATGATACAGATAATATGTAGTGTTTTCTTCTAGATTTCTCCGACTAGACAAACTTGTAGGCGTCGTCTTTGTCCATGTTTCTATAGCCTCTGAAGTTAGTTCACTAGCAGGAAGTACTTCTTTCGAGAATTTATAAAAGATAGTCGATACATCATTTCCCACTTTCCAATCGCAAGCCATTCCATAAGCCATGATTACAGAGACATTGGGATTAGCACTATGCTTTCCCAATTGGGTGACTTGCAATTTAACTCCCACATTCTCATCATATGCAGGCTTCAAATACAAATCGTCAAAGACGTCTTCAAGTTCATTCAATTCTCGAGCTGTTCGAAGCTTAATATTAGATGTTAAGAAATTAGCATCAGCATTTCTTCTTAACATTGCAGTAGTTGGCGACAAAGCAACCCATTTTTCGCCATCCAAAACCTCTATCCATTCTGGTCCATAGAGCACCCAAGGCGTATTTGCCAACACCATCAGCGAATCTATATCATGAGCCTTTCCATTAAAAGCAATAATACCCGCTTTATTGGTCACTGTTAGGGTTGTGCCAGAGAGCCATATGCCAGCCTGATTAACCTGAATATTACGAGTCGTACCATTGTCTGCTCTAACCATAATACGACTTTCAGACGCTTTCACGAAACTTGTTGCACCCATCGCGATTTCAATCTCACCATCACCCTTACCTTGAGTCTGAGATAGCCAGATAGCTTCATTATCACAAATCACATTCCAGCTGGTTGTGCACGAAATCTTAAATGTTGCCGATCCACCTTCCGCAGGAATGTTAATCACTTCTGTTGAAACTGTCAATGTATCATTATCCGACTTACTTTCGCTACAGGAGACCAAAACAGTTAGGCCCAGTAGCACACAGAGTATAAAACAAAAGTTCCTCATAATCACACTTTATTTTATTCTTTTAATTGCTTTCTTCAAATCTTCTACAGAGACAGCCATACCACGAGGCCTTTTACGTACTTCTGGAATTCTTTTAGATGTGTTGCTGCTAACCCCACTAGAATAACGGGTCAACAGGTCTGACCAATAGCCTTCATTATCAACACCCCATGTCACTATATGAACAGGATTAGGATTCTCAAGTTGAATACCTGGATAATCTTCGTCAACGAAGAAATCACATGGCTGATAGTTTTCAAAATACAAAGCTAAAGTGCCGTCAGGGACACTAAAGAACACTTCATCAAATAAAGCCCACACACCATAATATGTACAATACTCATTTCGCTTCATCCCCCAGACATGTCTTGTTCCATCAAAAGAAGCGTTTACGATGTTAGCAAGTGGTTGATTCTTGTCTGAACCTGTAATAATTCCCCTTCCAAGGATTTTTCCTGACACACCATTTCCAACCTTTGCCATTCCGTAAAGGTAGTATTGCGTATTGGGTTTCAATCCATCAAAGCCATGAATCATATTAGGGCCAGACACATCCCATTGCATTACTTCTGCAGGTGTTAACTCTGCGTTAGTCAGCCCATGATCGACACAGCATACATACATTTCTTGAACATCAATGCCACATTTCCATGTGCATCCTATACTATATGCTAATGGCATGAGTTGTGAGGCTGCAACAGCATATTTTCCCAATTGAGTCAACTGATGTTCTGCTCTCATACCTGCATCGTAAACATCTTCCAAAACAATAATATCTTCACGATCTTCTTCACTTGTATTTGCTGTAACCGTCTTCAAGTACACAACAGTTTCCAAAGGGTTACCACCTACTGCCGTACCACCAGTTACTGTTGCACGAGTCTTTGACAGAGGAATCCAACGTCCATTGACCTCCGCAGCAATCCAATCTGGTCCTAAGAGTTGCCATGTCATATTGCTGTAGATAATCAATGAGTCAATAACTTCTTTACCTCCAGCAAAATCAATATCGCCCTGATTGCGAATCTCAAGTGTAGCTCCTTTGATAAATATTCCTTCCTGATGTATCGTCACATTCTCAATCTTTCCTTCAGCAGTTCTAATCATGATGCGCGAATCAAAATCCCTAAATGTCTGCGCACTGCCCATTGTCACAAGAACTTTACCATCTCCATTTCCTGACATTGGAAAAATCGTAACGGAAGTATCTTCACAGATTATCGTCCAACTCGTGTTACAGGATATGCTTATCGTCTGAGTCCCTCCGTCCTTGGAGAAAGACAACGATTGAGGACTGACCGTTAGGAAATACTCTGTGGAACTACTTTCGCTACATGCAGTCATCAAAACCACAAGAAATAGCAGTAATACGATTCTCACGTTCTTCATAGGCTTATTTTACTAGTTGAACATCAATTATAGCATTCTTTAAATCCTCCTTAGACACTTTCTTCAAGACAGGCACAGCCTGAGCCCCATTTCTTGCAGGTGCACTATTGTAATAGTGGGTCTTGTAGCGTCCTAACAATCCAGAAAGAGTATTAGATCCCTTTGCGATACCCCAAGTCAGAATCTGGGCATCCTTATTATCGGTTCTCAACACAAAGTGGCCACTTTCCTGATATCTAGGGACCTCTTGATTATTGGAATACAACAGGAATGTAAGCAGAGCATCAGACGCATCCATAAGATTGTTGATGGCGATCTGAAGATAACCAGCACAATACTCATTCATTTTTGTATCCCATGCCAAACGGTTACCATCGAATTCAACATTCTCAATGGCCACGTTGGCTTGATTAACATTGGGCTGCGTTTTTATAACTCGATGATTCAGATGATACTTCCCATTTTTATCTATACCTGCTGTGTAAATAAAATATTCCCGTCCGGCTTCAAGACCACCCACACTACAGACTTCATCTAAATCCCAGATTTCCCATGAATTCACCTCTTCATCAGTTAATTCTTCGTCTGTGAATTCTGAGTTTGTCATCTGAGCTGCAAATCGGTCAACACCTACGCCCACCTTCCAATAAGCGCAAGCAATACTGTGGCACATGTTAAGAACACGATCTGGTACTACACCATATCGTCCCAATTGAACGGCCTCGATTTCGAAACTGGTGTCTCCCTCATAAATTGGAGTTAAAGAGAGTGTACCTACCATGTTATCGTCAGACTCGTTTCTTGCTAGCGTTCGCAATTGGACGGTATGAGCCTCATCAAGTTTAACGTCATTTCCACTATTGAAAACTGCTTTCGTTGGTGATAGCGCAACCCATCTGGTGCCATTGTAGACCTCTATCCACTCTGGTCCTTTTAGCTGCCAAGGGATATTACTTAGAATTACTAGGGAATCAACATGACGAGCTTCTCCACCAAAAGTAATTTCTTTTACGTGATTGGTGACTTTCATAATTGCACCTTCAAGGTATTTAGACCTCTGCGTGACAACAACATTCTTGATGACTGCTCCATCGGATGTATTGATGGTTAAACGGCACGAATTCTCTTTCGTATCCCAAGTTCCAGGAAGTGATACTTTAACGTCCGCATTGCCTGATCCGCTCATTGGTGAAATCGAAAGATTGGGGTTGTCTGTTCGAATCGACCAACTACTATTGCTTGAAATGCGCAATGTCTCAGTCCCTCCCTCAGCAGGAATTATGATGGTCGTTTTGTCCACATCCAAATATGTCTGCTCCGAAGAAGACTCACTACAAGCAGATAGCAATGCCACCACAGCTAATAAACTAAAACAAATTACGTACTTCTTCATTGTTTTGATGGTTTACTTGATTCTAATGATAGATTTTCTAATTTCGTCGCGATATACTTTCAAACTGCCATAGGAAGGTTTCCGGTCAGCAGCACGTCGTGGAGCGTCATTATAGCGTTCATCTGTTGTGCTGTTATATCGATCGATTACCGATGCATAGTGATTGCTACCCTTTCCGCCAGCCCATGTCACCACTTGCATATGACTTGGTGAATCCATCACCCAGTTGAAACTCTTATCTGTGGTATAGATAGGAAATTCGCTCAACCTAGATTCGTCTTGTGTATAAAGGCCCAACAACCAAGCCAACACAACATCTGGATAGTCAAAGTAAGCAGAGAATGACCACATACGATAGCCACTACAATACTCATTCATCTTTACTTGCCACGTCCATTCGTTCTTATCGAAATTCATATTGACGTTTTGAATCTCTGCCAACGGTTGGTTCATCGAACTACCTGTCTGAACAGGCACCATACTTGTTAAATCCGAACCTACGCCAAAGCTATAAAGATAATAGGTGGTATTCTCTTGAAGCGAATCCCAATAACTGATATAGTCTGGTTCGGTAGCTTCAAATTCTCCAGGATCGTTCGCTCCCAGCGGCTTATCAGACAGGTAAACACCAATAGTTTTCACATCAGCACCTACTTCCCAGTCGGTAGCTATCCCGTCAGACAGTGAGACAACATAATTTGGAACAGCCATATGTCTGCCCAATTGTAAAGCCGTTAATGTCACCTGAACATCTGTACCGCTATATGCAGGCTTCAGAATCAAATCTGCCATCTTGTAGTCTTCGCTCGTGTTGGATGACTTAGTCCTAAGTAGTTGAAGCATCGTGCCTTCAGCATCCTTGTCCGTCGTTCGGCTTCCTTTTATTACTGCACTCGTTTGTGAAAGAGGCACCCATCGCTTGCCATCCCAAGCTTCAATCCATTCAGGGCCATAAAGCAGCCAGGAAACATTACTCATGATACGTAGAGAATCAAGGTCACCACCTTCTCCGCCAAAAGTGACATATCCTTCATAATTGTTAACCTTTAGTGTCACATCGCCAGAAATGAACTGGCCAGCTTGTTTCACTCTCACATTGGTTGCTACACCACCTTCTGGCTTTACAGCAATCAAATACTGCAGTTCTTCAATTGATGAACTAGCAGGTAAAGTGACTGTGACGGTTTTGTTATAACTTCCACTTTGGGGAGAAACCAACATATCTGGATTATCATATGTGATTGTCCAATTCGTGTTACTTTTAATCTCGAACGTGCAAAAACCTCCTTCGCTAGGAAACTCTAACAACGTGGGCGTTACCTCTAATTCTGGAGTTTTCGCAGAATCTTCGCTGCAGGCTACAACCAGCAAAAAAAGAAGGGGAAGAATCGATAGATGGTAGTATTGCTTCATAAAGACTAGGTATTTGATTGTTAATATTATTTAATATTATTAGTTTACGCCGCAAATATAATGATATTTTTCTTTACTTCCAAATATTTTAGAGGAAAAATGTGAATTTGTAATAAAAAAACAAAAAAGCCTCGATGCAATCGCTTCGAGACTATTGTGTATTTGTTGCTATATGCCAAAGACTTATAGTACCTTCGTAATCTTATATCCTTGTTTCTGGAGCATACTGAGGACACCTTCGCTACCTGGAGTATTGAGCAGATGGGCGAGACCTACTACGATGAGGGTTGGACGGTCTTTCATCAACTGCGGCAGCTGGGTCATCCAATAGCGGTTGCGACCTTCGACGAGGAGATCGTTGCCGAAAAGACTTTCTGACTCTGGCAAATCGCTGAGAAGATCTATTGTTGCAGAACCTTTTCCACTTCTGTAGAGGGAATCTATCTGACCTATTCGGCTACAGATTTCATATTGCGACAACCCTCCCCTATAAACCAATTGCACAAGACTCTTGGCGCTCAGGTCGTTCAGAAGCAGGTTTATCATATCTGACTGGCTGTCAATAAGGGTGTTCGACGCATTGATGCTATCAAGCCCCACACTCTTGATACATGGCTGCGATCTGTCGGGATGCTCGGCAGCGTACGCCTCGTTCATTTCGTTGACCTTTGTCGCAATCATGACATCCAACAGCTTATATTCGCCTGTATAGCCACGAACATCTTTATAGAACTGGACTATTTTCGACATCGTAA
>Ga0247611_10004197_pt1 | contig 20233 bp, 38 predicted proteins | sample 177DNAGHGhighgp2_FD_192422 | JGI IMG/M metagenome (GOLD analysis project Ga0247611, IMG submission 192422) | Sheep rumen microbial communities from Palmerston North, Manawatu-Wanganui, New Zealand - 1770 DNA GHGhigh gp2 | ecosystem: Host-associated > Mammals > Digestive system > Stomach > Rumen...
TTTTTATTACAAATATACTATTTTTCTCCCTAAAAATAAAGCAGTAAGTGTTTAAAAATTGTTAAATGACTACCTTATGTACTCAAACGAGTACTATGGTATTTAATTTTTCACCTTAGCACTCGTTAAATATTATTTAATTTTTATTATTCTACTGCATCCATATAGTAATCTTCTATTGTTGTTTTCAGTAAGTCCCACTCCTCTTCAGCAAAACACATAATAGGAATATAACAAGTCACATAATCCTCTTTACCGAAATGGTCATATAGTCCAGTAGATAAATTTAAACTTTGTATTTGACAGATAAACCTATTATCTTCATTAGTTTCAAATGGATTAAAAAGAACACGAATAAAATTTGAATTGAAGTATAAAGCCAATGAATTACCAATCCATTTTTCGTTTTCTGGATATTTGTTCACTTCTCCATTTAGATAAAGGCTATATAAATTAGAATGAAGTTCGCCTTTTGTTTTGATTTTATATTTGGTTTTCTCTTTAAAGCAAATGAATCTTTCTTTTACCTCTTTTTTCAATTCATTTAAATAATTGATACCAAATATTCGTGCGTTAAATGTAATATCTTCTGTAACATCATTATAGAAAGCCACAAGTTCTGGCGGGTTTTTGAAATTCATTTTAATGAGATAATCATCAACCCTCTCAACACTTTCTATTGTAAAATCACAAAAGAAAGGTTCAAATATATTAATTGATTTATTTTTCTCTTTCATTAATCATTAAATGTCTTTATAATTTTATGGTCTTCCTTACTATAAAGGGTTGTCCCGTTCTCATCATCGTAGTTCTCCAAGAAGTTCGCGGGAAAATCAAATAATTCAATGTTTTCATCATTTATGATTTCAGCGAAATCAATCTCTTGGCATTCTGGGGAATCATACCACATAAGTTCTTCACCACAATCGGGACAATATCTGGTACCGCAGGGAACCAGAATTGCGGTCTCGCCAGAAGTATCACCAATTACGTTGTCACAATGTGGGCAGGTACAAAGGTCTGCCTTATCACCATAATTCAATTCACTAAAAATAATTGCTTTCTTAATCATCTTGTTTGTTAGTAATATAGTTAAACAAAGGTTCTAATAATTCTCTATCTTTTTCGTCTATTGTTGAATTATCTACGTACCCAAGCGCATAACCCATAACAAGTTTTAGCAATAAGGTTGCGTAGCCAAAACCATCCCTATAACCTTCACTGAAGAACAATGATTGCTCACCACTATAATTTAAGTAGTTCTTCATAAAGTTATTACATAAATCAATTACGTTCTCTTGTGGTAACGTAACCAATTTCTCTAAGGTGTTTAATAAAACTATAAACGCCATAAACATTTCTTTGTCATTATCAGTTATCTCTATTTTCATTTGTTCAATTCTTTTTACTATTACAAAGATACTACTTTATGGTCTAACGAAGAAATTTTAAATGTTAATAAACCTTAATGCCATTGAAGTGGTTTATAATCTTCATAGTGGTAGCAACCAAGTGTGTCGCGAGATTCTATTAAAGTAAAGTTAAATGATTTATTCTTTTTCATTTCTTCAATAATTTCTAAGGCATCATTAAGAAAAAGAACTTTACCTTTTCCACCTAATCTTAATTGTGTTTTATGTATCTTGCTCTCTTTTCCAAAATCGGTTTTAATTAGATAATTACCTTGTGGAAAACTATCCTCATAAATCCAAAATACAACCTCTGTAAGACCGCTTGGCTCTTTCCTTATATGTATGAAAGCATTACCCCCATCATTGTTTCTACCACATATATCAGCGACATTAACACAATTTTTCTTAGGCTTATTATAATGCCATCTGTACATATTAAAAGGCATATCAATAGGCGGTAATGGTTCTCCTTTATTATCCATTACAGAAGTGCCTACAAGCAATAAGAGCATAAACGCAGAAAACGCACACAGAAATATGTGCGTTTCCTTATAAAAACTGAATTTGTATTTACTCATCGGCAGGTGTAAGACGGATACCAGTATAAGGGTCACAAAGAGAATCACCTACGTTTTCAACCGCTTCACTCTCAACGGCAAAGAAACCTCTGTCCTTAGACCAATACACTTCCAAGCAAACTGGGTTGTGTGCAAGCCAATTCTCTGCCTCTTCCGTTGTCATATCTGCCCACTCAACAAGGTTTTTAACCCTCCCATTAAAGCAGGTCGGCATCTTTTCCTTATCAATATAGACATTGACAACTTCTTCTTCACCGCAAGGTGTAATGCGTACACTCTGTGATTTGATTTCGGCTTGCTTATCCTTTACGCATCTAACCACATTTTCGCAGTTTCTTGCGTCTGGGTCAACATAATATACTCCACCTGCGTCATTGATTACTGCAACAACTCTTCCCTCATCACTAACTTCTGGGTCAACCCACGCATCAACGTGCCAATAACCCTGCTCAAAGTCATAATGTGTACATTCAACTGATTTATACTTAACCATAATTTCTTGATTTATTTTTAAATTCCTAATTGATTGTCAAAATCCTCTACCACCTGCATTAATTCTTGCCAATTAAGTGTATCAACAAAGATTGGAAAATCAGCAAGTTTTAAAAGCAGGTCACCATCTACATTTTTGAAAACCCCATAAATTCTATGCTCATCACCATCAATGACACCCGCTGGCAACATAATGTCCACTTCTTCTGGAATATCTTCAAAACGATTATTATCATCAAGAATTTTATGTAAATAATCTTTACAAGTTACTACAATATTGTCAGCAACTTCATTAAGTTCATCTTCAAGGCGATAAAGCCTTTTTATTTCTTCTGTTGTTTTCTTTCCCATAATTGTACTCATTTGAGGTCTACTAAACGTTATTTAATCCTCACTTAGTTTTTTCTTCAATTCGGCAAGGTTGACAAGGGCATTATAGTATTCCATATCTGGCTTTTCAAGCCTTGCTCTAATATTGTCGGCATCTTTTTCCAATGACTTTATACGAATCATCCTATCATAGATAACTTGTCTAACTTTAAGCAAAGTCTCTGTGCTATCAAGGAATTTACCTTTACCAATCTCAAAATCTCTTCTTGATTTTTCCTCAAAAATGGAAAATGACATCATAGAACCACAACTGAAATCAAAACGCATTTTGTCAATGGTGTACTTTTCCTCATTGTCTGTTGAGAAAAGATAGGTGTTGGAGTGAAAGATTGTAAATGAATGACCGAAAATGAATTTGTCACCTCTTTCAATAATACCGATATCAGTTACGGCAGGAGTGAAATTAACACCCCAATCATCACCAAGCAACCCCTTTATGATTGCAGAAAGTTCATCATTGGCTTGCTTGTATTCTGCTGCAATCTCATTTTCAACGTTTTCCAAACGTTCCTCAAAGAAAGCCTTATACTTTGTGCCATCCTCTGTCGCGAAAAACTTGTTTCGCTCTCTCTTCTCAATGAGTTGTTTAATTTCGCGATGGTAACCCTCATTGATTGAAATTAGCATTTCAGTTGGCTTGGCACACTTTACCGCATACTTGAACGCATCACTATTGATGTATTCATCATCATCGCGAAGTCGCTCTTCCTTACCCAGCAATTCGTTAATGCGGTTTTGCAGGTGCAAGTATTCAACGTAAGCCTGCTCTTTTCTGGTCAATTTCTTCTTGTTAGCCATAATTTTAATTGTTTTTAAGTTGTTAATATCTGTTCGTTATTTATTTTCTATACGCAAAATTACTACTTTTCAAGATACCCACCAAATTTTAAGTGTTAATTCTTTGTTAAAAATCACTCATAAGTAATTCTGGTTACTTTTCTATTTGTGTACTTGAATTGTGGCACACTTTTATCTTGTAAAATGTCAAATGATTTATAGATACCTGCTGCCATTAAATCTTTTACTATATATTGACCAAACCCCTCTATCTCCACAACGCTATTCATTGGAAACTTATTTTTCCAATCCCGTGAAACCGCACACCACTTAATTTTACCTGCTTTTAATTTTTGTTTATCAATCCTATCGCCACTTGCGGTAAGGCGACCAGAACATTGACTCGGTTCTGGGTTATAGCAGGTCAAAGTAGCATTAACACTATACAATGATTTGCTTTCCTTTACTTCTGTTTTTTCTTTAACCGCTTTTGGCTCTGTCTTAATGCTATCCACATAAATAATCTGCCTAATGGTATCTGTGGTAGTTATCTGTTCCTTGTTACACTCTGTCTTGTCGCTATCAATCCACATAGTCATAGCAGAAATGACACAAAGGATAATGCCGATTGCCTTTGTCAATGATGCCAAAGTACACCACAATAGTCGCTTTTCACCATTGCTATGCCTATCAAAGTTGTAGTCAAAAGCTTTTGACAAAACAAAAAAACAAGTACCACTAATTAAAAACAAAATTCCTAAAATCAAATACATAATTCAATCTTTTTTAAATGTTTATATCTGTTTTCTAATCTATTTGCAAAGATAGTTGTTTTCAAGATACCTGCCAAATTTGAAATGTTAATCCTTTGTTAAAAAAGACACCCCACACCAAAGCAGGTATGGGGCATCAAACAAATATTAAACAACTTAAAACTTATGAACACTCAACTTGTGTTTCACATTTGAAAAAATTATCCAATTTATTCTTCACATTAACATATTCTTTGCTTTCGGAATTACAATTTGAAAGGTCTGTTACCTCACCATCAATTATGAATGTTGCACCAACAAGATGCGTGTCCAGCACATCTTCTGCACTTTCAGCATTTTCAAAACTCACCTTAGTTATTTCGTAATCAAAACCCCTAAATTGAGTTAAAAATGTAATAACATCTTTCCATTGGAACGCATAAACTGGGTTCTTCAAAAAACTGCACTTAATGCAATGTGCGCTGCAAGTATAATCAAACATATTTCAATTAATTTTAATCAATTTTGTGTTCAGTCATTTTTACGCAATAGTGGTGACCACGTGAAACTTCCGAAAAAAAGGTATCACCTACCTCAAACTCAACCTCATCAAGTGTCCAACCCTCTGTTTCGCAAATGTCATTGACATACTCCAACATTTTCTGGTCAGCTTCCTCCCTTGTCTTGCAAACCTCTGTCTCCAAAAAGGGTTCATCATAAATTGAAAGATATGTAACAGAATACAACATAATTCTTAATCTATTTTATTGATTATTACTTATTGTTGTTACCTTTAATCGGTAAGCACTTCCATTGTACCCTCACTAACAATGTAGATTACATCTGCTGGGTCGCCATCCTCAATGTAGGAATTTTCGTACCATTCTTCAAGCCAAGCATTTTTAATTTCACCATCTTCAAACTCTACACTTAATTCGTAGGGTTGCCCACCGACATTAAAAATGGTGTAAAACACATTTTCATTATCATTATAATCAAGATGTTCAGCATCTACTTTTATGTTAAGTTCAAACTTATCTGTCTTGACGCGGAATTTAACATCTTTTGGGGCAATTTCTTGCCTTTTGTCAAATTCATAAACGTGGATTTGTTCTGTGACTTCAATAAACGCACTATCACCATAGAAATGTGTATTATCTAATGTCATTGTTTTTGTGACTCTTAATTTGCTTTCCATAACTTGATTTATTTTTTATTATTTGCCAAAAGTTCAACCACCGCATTGTACATTCTTTTAACTTCATCAAAATTGAAATTTTGCATATCATCGTTAAAACTTTCACCGTCAACAACAGACTCAACATACACGTTAATTGTAATCTGCCCTGCAACGGCAGGTAAATCTGGAATGTAAAAGTCCATAATCTTATGTTCGCGCTCCTCACCCCAAAGAGTTAGATTGAGTTTTAAACCCTCGCCATTGGTAAGTTCCTCGCAGTCAATTAAATCAGTTTCTGGTGACGCATCATCAATGAGTTTCCATAACTTCTTAATGTACATCTGCTTTTCTTTCAAAATATTTGCGTTGCGTTGTTCAAAGACATTTTTGAAAAGCGGACTTTTCTTCATATCTTCTAAAACTCTGTCAGCAAGCATAAACTCCAACTCAATGTTATTTGTCAAATACCGCTTTATGTAAGAAAGAGAATATTCCATATCTTCCATACTGAACTCGGTATCTCCCTGCCTTACATATTGATAATACTTATCAACAATCTCGTCAACAAAGCCTTTAATGCCTTTAATTGGCATTTCTTTGTCATAATGCAACTCATCACCGCGAGTTTCAATAGTCATCGTTATTTTAGCATCATACAGACTGATTCCAGTATAAATTGTAAGTGCGAAAGGTGAATTGTTATTGCCATCTGTATTATCGTAAGGGCTAAAGGGGTCAATGTTAATTTTATGCACACCACAAAGGTTGTAACCCCACCTCTTGAAAAATTGTTCGCGTTTAATAGAAAAATCGTACATATCGTTCATAATAGTATGATGTTAAAAATCAATCGTTATTTAATTTTGTAATCCCTTTTCTAATCAAGGTAGAGGTCATACCATTTTCAAAGCGACCAACCTTAAACTTTGCGATTTTTTCAGCATCCGTATATGCCATAGATGGATTTAATGCGCTCACCTTAATTGTCTGTGTGATTTCCTTTTCAATGCGGTAAGTTAATGTTACCTCATAATCGTTGACCTTTTCAACTACCTCACACCCATCAATCCAACCCTCAATGCTATTGAGTGTGCCAATGCTACCGACAAGCCTAAACCAGAACAAGGGTTCATCTTCTTTATCATATTCTCGGTCTTCAGAGCAATCCCAATTTTCATCGGTCACAAGGTGATAATAGGAATCCTCAATGGTTTCTAACACCTTTTGAGCCATACGATACGATGCAAAGGGTATGCACCTTTCTTCATCTTCTTTGCGTTCACCATTGATGAACACCGAAGTCCGCAGGATAAAAATCTTATTAGCCATAATTCAATCAGTTTTAGTTGTTTATATCTGTCTCTTAATTCTGTATGCAAAGATACTACTATTGAGATTACCGACCAAATTTAAAATGTTAATTCTTCGTTAAAAAATCCTTATTTCAGTTTTACAATACTAAGGAAATAAGTAACTGAATGATTTGGTTTCTTGTAACTTATTCTCTCTGCCTTAATGGTGTCTGGGCTCTCAATGTTTTCTTCACCAATTCGGTAATCGTAAACATCTTCACAGAATCTCTTATAGTCATTGTAGCCAGTTCTTTTTTGATAACGCACCTCTCTGCTATAGAGCCAAGAAATAGCATCCTCAATAAATGGTGTTTCAAATTTCTCAATTAATTCTGGCATATAGTTATTCTTGCTATCGGTCTTGCTTACACCTGCTAAATAGAGGTGGTCAAGTTCCTCAATCTCATAGGTGTAAACCAAACCACAATGGGTAATAACAATTTTGTTTTTCTGGGGGTTAAACACACAATTCCACGTTATTGGGTAACCATTTGCCATTACCTCATTATAATCGGTGTTCCATTTCTGTTTTTCCAATGCAGCATTACGCATATCATTGTAGCACTCTTGAATGGTGTCAAAGGACTTCGCGGAATGCTCATCAAAGTTACCATCATTGCAAGATACTCGCCAAATGTAAAATTTTCGTGCCATAATTCTTAATCTATTTTTAGTTGTTAATCTTCTTTCTCGCAAACCAAAATGTCACAATCGTAGTGTTCCTTAATCGTGATTGTGATAGTCCTATCATCATCAGTTTCAATGATTTCTTGTTTAATGATGTTACCATAAGGGCGAACATCACTAATACGAATAGTGCTATCTTTAACATAGTGTTCGTAATCAATAGCCAAATCTTCAAAGATTAGTTTTGCGTCGCTCAATCTATTTGTGATTTCATTTTTCTGCAAACACCCATTTGTGGTTACAGAAATAACCAATGTGCGAATGCGCTCTTGAATCCAGAAATCATCATAGATTGCGCCACTCCAATTATTGTAGATTGTAAAAGTTGGACAAGACATTTCATTGCCCTTTGCGTTATTTTGAGCCATTGAAAGGCAAGCATTTAACGTATTATCAATGTGCCACTCTACGCACTCTCGGTTATCATTATCAAAATAACGTGTAAGCAGGGTGAATTTTGGCCCAGTAGCCAACTCATCAAAATGCTCATTCAAAGCATCGCATACCGCCTCAATACCCTCATCAGTAATGTTGTCAATGGCGAATTTGAGAAATTCTTCACGCATCCTTTTTTGTGCTAAAGGATTATCGGCATACTTGAAGCCATTGTAGTTAGGAACAATTAAGGTAATCAACTTCTCCATTAACCCCTTAATTTCCTGCTTTTGTTCATCAGTACCGCTAAAATTCTCTTCTACGAAATTCATAATCTTATCTGTATTTAAGTTGTTAGTATTGTTCTTTATCTGTGACAAAATTACTACTTTCTAAAATACCTGCCAAATTTAAAACGTTAATTTTTCGTTAAAAAACTTTTTCAAATGTAAAGCAATCCCTAAGTACCTCAAACTCTTTATGTTTGAATTGAGCATCAAATGCTCTGGCTGTGGTGTAATTCAATAAGGCATCAACTTTATCTTGAATGAATTTAAGCACTTTGGCATCATCAAGCAGATTGATTTTAAATGTACCCACATTGCCAAAAATTAAACTGAATTGAGATTGCTTATTAACATTAATGGTGACATCTTCAAAACCCGCATCAATCCTAAATTTAGGTGTCACAAGTGTATTGCCATCCATATTAAGCAGAAGTGTTTTATAGAAAACACATTGTAGCAGGGAAGATTTTAGATACCATTCTGGGTATTCCAATGTATCGTTTCCGTTCTCATCTGTAACTGATTTGATTTCAAAAAATTCTCCGTTCTTAATCATATCAATACAGAAGAAAATCAAATTGTCTTTATAGTTATAGCACCCCCTCATTTCACAAGCAACATCATTCGTAAGACTTTCGCGCTGCGTTATGGTATCTTGAAATGATATTCCAATAGACATTTTAGGGGAAACTGGCTTTTCTTTGCCAGTCTCCCTAAAATATACTATTTGGGCGCAAGACCTTTTAACAAGGTCAGCAGCAGAATAAATCATCTTAGTTTAGATTAATCTTCTTCATCCTCTTCGGCATCTTCTTCTGCCAACCTGCGCTTTTCTTCCTCAATTTCCTCTGGGGTGTAACCCCACAATTCCATTGCAAAGTTTATATCTCCATCTTCCCAAGAGGTCATTTCGCCATTCTCATAGAGCATTGTACCGCAGTTGTTACCCCAATCCTCATCGGCATACTCAATGTAGATGCTCAGTTCTGGGAACATTTCAGCAAGTTTATCAAAAATAGGCTTTGGTGTACTCCAAGCGGTTTGGAAATACAAGTCTAATTCAGTACCGCCATCATACTCATAAGATACTTCGTAGGCATCCCACTTCGTACCCCAATTTTCAATACTCCAATCGTACCAATCCTTGTGACCATACAACTTAATGTTTTCAAGCGCAATCTTGCCAAGTTCCATTACCTTTTCAAGTTCATTGTCTAACGCATCTCGTTTATCGGCAATATCAAGCGCATTTTTACCCTTTCCGTCTCTGTACCATTTCTTGTACTTCGCGATAACTTCTTCGCGTTCTTTTTCAGTACCACTCACTAACTTGATACCATCATCAGTTCGTGTTCCACTCTCAATGTGCAAAGTCTTGGGCATAGGGATAATGTGTTCAAAACTGAAACGAGTTTCAACAGATACATTACCCTCATAGTCCTTAATTTCCAAAGGCTTAACGATAGTCTCAAAGCACTTTTTTACATCTTCAGCGTTACCGCTAATTTTAACGTTGTTAATAATGTGGTTAGGCATAACTCAATTTGTTTTAAATTGTTAATATTATTATCTGTTTTATTTATATGGCAAAGATACTACTTTTCAAGATACCTGCCAAATTTTAAATGTTAAAAATTTATTAAAATTACTTTGTATTTTTAGTTTTTTTTTCTAATTGTCCACTTTTTGTTAAATAAGATACTTATGTCAGAATTTAATTTGCTTAGTCCTAAACTTAAAATTGTAAGCCAACTAAAAGCAATAAGTAGAATATGACCTAATATATCCCAAAGGGTAAATTCAATTTCGTCATAAAGTCTAAAAATCTTTATGTAAAAACGTACCATAAGACCAATAACGATGATGCAGCCAAGTGCATAAATAAGCCAATGCCACCATTCAATGCTTTCCATAATCTTATATTGTTTTTAAAGTGTTACTCTTGCTTTGATATAAGCGGTTTTTAAATCATCAACGGCTTTCAGCAAGTCAAGCATAGGCTTATCAGCCAACTCTGTGTTAATCCCGCGTTTTTCTGTCAACCAATCTACATCTTTGAAAAACTCCTTGATTTTATAAAGCCAATCGTTTTCAAACGATTTAACCCACCGCTTTTCATATTCGGCAATGATTTCTGCCTTTTCTTCTTCTGTGGTGAAGAAAGCAACATCGGCTATTCTGTTTTCACTACCGACATAATAGTTAATACTATCTTTCTCCCCAGTTTCTATGCACCTTGTTACAAAGTGACCTGCATCTTCTTCCCAACAAGTACCACCCCACATATCCTTAATGGGTTCTCCTGCTTTGGGGTTAGGAACCCAGCAAATTACCTCATAAGTTTTTACGCGCCCTTCTTTATCCTTATTATAAGGAAAATACATAAGGTATTTGTCACCCTCTTTGATTTCGTTATATTTCTTTTTCATCTTATCTAAGTTTTAAATTGTTAATATCCTAATTAAGCAATACGCATAAGTGTAAGACCTGCAAACTCCGTTGAATGGAATGAATCACCGATGCTGATTGCGTTAAGTGCGTTCCAATCCTCTTCACATCCACCATAGTCAATAAAGATTTCCTTGTCTTGAATAATGAAAATCGCACATACATCATCATTTTGGTAGTTCACATCATTAATCAGCAAAAATGTGGGTTTATCTACCTTGTCAAAAATGATGCTCTCAATCTCGCTCACACTACAACTAATTTCTTTTTCGTTGACTTTCATAATCTAATCTGTTTTAAGTTGTTTGTATCTGTTTTTTAATCTCTATGCAAAGATACAACTATCTATTTTAACCACCAAAATTTAAGTGTTAAAAATCTGTTAAATTATCTTGTGTCTGTCCCCACAACTCATTACTTCTGTCAATCTTAGACACAACCCAATCAAGAAATTCATCCTGCATTTTGCTGGCTTCCTCATCGGTTAAATGTTTAACTGATGTAAGATAACCAAAACCGCGAACTCGTATTTCCTCTCCGTTTTCCAAGAAGATAGTTCCATCTTCTACCTTTTTAATTTCTGGCAGAAATAGAGGAATATCACCATTAAGAAAACTGCACAAGTGAGTTAATATTAAACCGCTACAATCAGTTGTATCAAATGCGGTGACTGAACAATCTTCTTCTGGGCCACTGAACATATAAATTCCGTATGGGTCACAATGGAATTTCTGGTCAATTCTATATACTTCCTTGAAATCCATAACTTAATCAATTTTTACTTCGCCATAATGAATTGCTGAAACCGAATCAAGATATTCAAATTGTCTTTTCTCAATACACTCATCAACAAACTTATTCCATTTTTCGCGTGTTGAACAATAATATTCAAATGGCGCATATAAAAATGTTATTAAAAACACATACACACAGAAAATTGCGAATGTAATGGCTTTCAAAAACTTTTTCTCTTTTAAGTGGTCAAAGCCACGATTAAAGATAATTGAGATTAGCAACGCAAGCACCATAACCACCGCGAACCACCACCAATAACTGATAAATGTGGGGAACCAGTATTCTATCGTTCCCTTAACGTATGACATAAAGGAATAAGGCTCTGTAATATAATAAGGCAATTCTTTCATAACTCAATCTACTTTTTCGTTATTCTTTTTTTCTTTGTATTCTTTCATCTTATTGTCAAAGTGCCACATTTCATACTGATTCAAATATCTAACGTGACTTGAACCCCTAAATGTGATTACACCTGCTTTACATTTTGTTTCTTCGCCAATTTTGCTATCAGTACAAGAGTATGCGATATCACCCTTAATATAGATAAAGACATTATCAAGGTTGATGAACATTGTGCTGACATCACCATTATCAAACATTTCTTTTTGAATTTTAACAAGGTTAGGAAGTAGTTCCATCATATTGTGAGCAAAGAAGATAACCTCACAAGGCTCAATATTATAGATGATTTCTCCACCTTTAATATGAATTGTGTTTGTTTCGGCATCAATCATAATCAAATCTTCTGGACGGAAAGTAACTTCCTTTTCATTGCCAGTAAAATCACCCTCCCAACTGCGGTAGTCTTTTCCGTTGCTAAACTCCTCCCACTTGTAGGTGATAGTACCATCTTCGTTTTGAATAATATTCCTCATTTTATTTTAATTTTAAGTTGTTAGTATTTGTTTTCTTGTGCAAATTTACTATAATTTAAATTATCCGCCAAATTTTAAGTGTTAAAAATTTGTTAAAAAAGCGACCTACCGAAATTAGCAGGTCGCACAGATTATGAATAAGAATAAAAACGGAAGACTACTTTCTAACAAATCCTGGCACAGAGTAAACTTGTCCATCTTTTCTCACAACATCTGGGTGTGAGGTTGCGGGTGCAACAAGGTCTGTTCGGTCACTTGCATTGAGAACAATCAAACTGACAATGTAGATTACCCCATCTTGCGGTTCTGGCACACCATTAACATCACCATAAACAACTTTGCAGGTTTTGTCTTTATCAAATTCTGTGTGAGAAGATGTTACCCTTGCAAGATAACCACTTGGCAGAAATTCTGTGCCATCGTTGAGACGGACAACGTGGGGTGTGCAGTTCACATATCTTATTTTAGTTTTTGTGATTTCACCAACCATTTTAAGAATATCTTCATATTGATACACCTTATCTGTATAGGTGTCATTGATTGTAACACCAATACCGCACTCCGTAAAGGCATTTAATTCCTCTCTCACCAATTCAAGGCACTCATCCATCGTGTTTTTTGGATAGACCAAAGTACCATCCAATGTACCCTTAATGTCAAAGTAGTCAACAGTCACAAGAAAATGTGCCAATTCACCATCAATCTCGGAAACTTCGCGGTTCTTTTCAATCAAAACCTTAGAGATAGCATCAAGCACTTCTCCACCGCAGGTTGATTGGAAACAACGTGCCAAACCATATTTCAACTGACCATCACCGCCAAACTCATTGTGTCCAAACACAATATTATGAATAAGGCTATCAATATCTTCTTCAATGTTAAACAAAGTTTCCTCGTCAACATCAACAAAGTCGCGCTTAATTACATCTTCTACTGAAAGTGGTTTCATAATTCAATCTGTTTTTAATTGTTGTTATTATGGTGTTTAAGAATAAATTCACAAATTATAACGAGTTCGTAGGTGTAACAATCCTTAAGAGTGACTTCTGTTGATTCCAATTCCAACATCACATCACCATCATCATTAATGAAAATTTTATATAAACTTTCACCAACAAGGTCATTATTTATGATATAGATAAAATCGTAGTTACTTCTTTCAGAAACTTCATTGTAGACAAGATAAGTTTCATCCTCGCAGGACTTAACAAACTCTGTAATCATTTCAATGCAAGTTTCGCGCAATGGTTTACAAAGATTGTTGTATTCCTTAATCTTTTGTTTCGTGGTTTTAAAAATCTCATTCATAATTTAATTTGTTTTTTGTTGTTAATATCTGTTTCTTAATCTCTACGCAAAGATACAACCATTCAATTTACCGACCAAAATTTTTGATAGTTTTAACATTATTTTAACGTAATCACGCAATTATAACCCTCACCATATATGCTAAATCTGTTATTGGTCAAAGTATCAATATAATCTACCCATTTAGGCAGAATAATAGTGCCATCATACCTTAATAAGTTATATTTCCCATCTTCTTTGACAATGGTATAATTCTTATGGTCATACAACGGAAAGGGTTTTGCCATTTCAAAAGTTCGGTTACAGATAAGTTGTTTGGTTTTTAGATTATATAAACCAAACCTATTGTTAATCTCAAACAAGATAATCTTATGGCTTGATACAATAGGACTAACCCATTTAAACACACCTTTATAGTTCGCGCCACAAGCTAACTTGTCAAGGCAGTTTTTCAAATCATCTGTAATCATAACTTAATTGTTTTATTCTTCAGTAGTGGGATAATTCACTTTAATGTAGTTCTCCATCGCATCGCGAAGTAATCCTGCCATATACTCATTCCGCAATTTTTTGAGTTCGTTAATGCTCAAATCCAAGCACCATTCGCAGCAATCTCCCTCTTCGTAATCGTGGTTAAGTACCTTGTCAATATCATCAACCCAAGCAACTTCATCGCATTGTGAATAATTAGGCAACCACCTTTCAATGAAAAGCCACTCATCAATTACAATTTCTGACTCTGTATTAGTAGGACAATTATTCATAAATAAACCCTTTCTATCTAAGATTGTTTCACCATTACGTTCAATTTTCGCGTTCTTTAAGGACATTATATTATTGCCACTTGTAAGATGGCAAAGAATGTCAATCACCTCATCGGCATCATCAGTACAAGTTGAATCGGTATAAGTACCATAATCAACAAACACATTATAATTATACTGATATTCTTCGTTGTTATCTTGTGTAATCATAACTTAATCCTCCACAAAATACCACCAATTATTAAAGGTGTCAATGCAATTTAAATTCAAGTCATTTTGCCAACTACGCAGACTTTCATAGATAACGCAATTTTCAGTACCACTTTCAGCGACCTGCAATTTGCGTTTGTCACTCATCTTGTCAAGTTCTGCCTTTTCATAGGCATCAACACTAAATCCAAGTACACGAATGTTATTCATAATCTCACCTTATTTTAATTGGTTTTTTACTATCGTTGCAATTTTAAGCAATTTTTCAACATCATCACGTTTGAGTGACCACATAGGCAGAATCAAGTCAGAAATAGGCTCGTTAAATTCCTTGTTCACTAAAACAAGTTTGTCAGCATTGAAGTCAAATTTGAGTTCATAATCAGCAGAATTAAACTCATATATTTCACTACCTATCAAAGCCAATCTGTCAATACCAATATATTCATATTTCGGCACACAAAGTTGAAATTGTTTGGTGTGGTCAAAGATATAGCCAAGTGCCTTATAAGCAAGTTCTTGTGCTGCATTACGCAAAGCATTGAGTTCTTCTTTTTTGGCATCTGTCAGATTTTCCATCCATTTTTCGCGCTCAATGGTGAAATATGTGGTCTCACCATCCATCTTTTTGGTATATTCGTTAAAGGCTCTGCGTTCCATTCGCCTAACCCTGCCATAAATCTGTTTGGCGGCACTCAACTTTGAATTGAATTTTTCGTAATCCATAACATTGTCCGTTTTTAATAGTTCATATCTGTTTTCTATACGCAAAGATACTACCTTTATTTTAAATGACAATAATCTGGCCAGTTAAAAAATGTTAATGTTATACTTTAGTTAAATCCATTTTAAGTAATTTTTTAACTTTCTCCAATTCACAGACTTTCATAGCCAACCAACAACCGAAGAAATTTGTACTGGCCGCGATAAATAAAACAGTTGACATTTCGTATTCTGTTATGTATTTCACAACAACGGCACTAAAAGTATATGTAACACAATTAGCGGATGATGCAAGCAACTTTCCTGCTTTGATTACCAAGATACTTCTACCAATGTGCAGAAATACATTGAGAAAACTGACCAATATGTAGACTAATAAATCCCACATAATTTTAAACCTCTTTTATCTCATAGGTATAAACACCACTATATGATTCGTGAATAATCCTGCCATCTGGGTAAAATCTCACATCGTAGTCAATAAAACTTTCATCGGCAATCAAATCAATGTAATCTGTATTCCATTTCAATTTTTCCAACGCAGCATTACGCATATCATTGTAACACTCTTCCTTTGTGTCAAATGTTTTGTTGCTTTCTTTATTGTAGCAACCATCATCACTACTGGCAACCCACTTATATGTTTTTTCAATCTTATTCATAATCTTATCTTATTTTTAGTTAGTTTAATAAACCATTACCGAAATAGATTGTGTTCTCATTTTGTTCCATACTTCAATAAGCCTACTGATAGAACAATTACCATCTTCGGTTCTAAAAATTCGCGCAGTGACATCATTGAAATTACAATCAAAATGTTCTGCAACCTCATTATCTTCATAATCAAGATTAGAACGATTGTAACCAGCAAGTTTGACAAATGCGGTATCAAAATCACAACCCTCTAACAAAAATGAGAGAGAATTAAAATTTTCCCTGCCAATCTGTTCTGCCAAAGCACCCTCGTTGCTCAAATAATGCTTAAAATAAAGTGAATCAAGAATTTTTGCGTTCATTTCTTGTGCAAACTTCTCTGCCTTTAACGCATCAGTAAAATGGTAAAAGTTGATGTAGTCAATGAACTTGTCACTATCAACAATTATATCCATAATGTCCATAGTGTAGTATTCATCAAAAATCATTATTCTTTCAAAATCACCAATAGGTGTTAAACGCACTTTGAAATTTACTCCCCAATCAGTATAACCATTGTGAGCATCAATACGGAATACACCAAATAATTTTAAATCATTCATCGTGCCAGGAACTCTCGGTGGAAATATATGCCCCAAAATTCCTGGGTTATAAACCTTTTTAAGACAAACCAAGTAGTCTTTAAACTCAAACTTCTCTGTCTTGAAGATGTTTTCTTTCTTTTCCATTTTGATTAAGTTTAAATTGTTTTTATCTGTCTCTGTCTGCAAAGGTACTAATATCTAAATTATCAGCAAAATTTTAAATGTTAAAAATGTGTTAAATATTGCCCCAGTAATTGCGGTCAATAACCCTATCAATTTCCATCTGCTCTTTTTCAATAACACACTCCACTTCATCAAAGACCTGCTCAATGCAATCATCACTCAATGCAGATAAAGGAAAAACAAGTTCAAGTGTATCACCACACCGCATAGATACTTCCTCATAGTTGGGAAAAATCGCGGTAATGTGAAAATCATCATTCAACTCAATATCAAATGAGATTTTTGCAATGTCAATCACATCGGCTGACTTGTTAATTAAATCCTGCAATCTGTTTCTTTGTTCAGTATTCATATCTTTATCAATTTTATGTTGTTTTTAATTCTGTAACAAAATTAGTGGAAAAGTCTGTATCTGCCAAACTTTTCCACCACTTTAACACATATTTAACTTTTATCCTTATGGATTAAATGGGGTTTCACCCTCCAAGTATACAAGTTGTGCGCTATAGTTACCCCATCCAGAAGCACTACAAGTCTTTATCAAGACAATGTAATCATATTCATTAATTTCAAGTGCCTTAATTGCAGCATCAAGTTGTGGCAATAACTTAGGCAATTTGTGTTCGGCTTTGGGGTTTACATTACCCATTAACCCATTGGGGCAATTATTTCGGTCAATCACCTCAATAAAATCGGTATAACCGCAATCATACTTCAAGATATAACCTGCTAACAGATAATTCTTGTAAGTGTCAAACATTTCAGCACGATTAGCCACCTTTGGCTTAAAACCTTTTAAAGTTTCCATAATCCTTTAAAAATTGAACGCGAAAATAATATAATCGTCCGTATTGATAAAGGGCAGTTCGCCTTGTAAGGCATCATCAGCCGTATCATAGCCGTTTGCATCTACCTTGATGATTGAATTATCATCATTGTAGTCATTCTCCATAACCCATTCCTCAAGGTCTTTTTCGGTTAGATTAAGGGACTTGATTTGGCTTTCATTGTAAACGTCCCTATCAAGAAGAAAAATTTTCTTATCCATATTGCTTTATTACTTGATTAAATGTAACAAGTAATGTTAGTTGAGTTTTTGTCCAACTCATAAAGAATTGTATCAGTCACATAGTGAGTGTAGAGTGTTTGGTAATCTTCCACATAGGGATAGGCAACCACACAAGCAGCAATCCCACTTGCCCAACCTGCAATGAAATCCCAAATGTCTGTGACAATTTGCGGTGCATCGTTGGACTCACTATAAACCACATACCACACACCCTGCTCTTTGCAGAAATTGTACATATTCACCGCCTTATCAACACCAAGCAGGTCAACCAACAATGCGAAATCTTTCTTTTCGCGCAAGTCAAAAATACCATCTGCACCATTGTTTTCATCCTCTTGAAACGTGTTGAAAGCCTTGTACAGAGCCGCGAACATCTTATCATTGTGAGCCTTGCAGTCCTTGACAATATTCTCACTAATAGCCTTAGCCAAATTCTTAATCAGTTGTTCCATCTTATCTAAAATTTTAAATCGTTTATAATATTTGTTTTATAAATAAAGTAATCTTACCTTTGCACTTTTGCCATCTTTAAAAACAATGTGCTTTTCGCAAATGACATCAACCTTTCCACCCTGCTGATTTATGAAAGAATAACGTTTATCAGCAGACATAGTGTGACTTACTTCTGGCTCTTCACTGACCTCATCTTTGTCAAGATAATCCTTGAAATTGTCAATAATGAAATCCACCTTTTTATCAAACTCGCTTTTCGCTTGCTCTTCTTCTTCAACCTCTACATCAAGACTACCCCAAACAGAGCCACATACACTTGTCTTTATGTCCCAATCAATACAATACTTCTTGTTAGCGCAACCAGCAGGATTTATGCTAAACTCTACAACCTTGCCAAACACATCGGTATTTTTACCGCTGAAGGTAAGCGAGTCAATGCCATCACCGAACTCTTGACAATAGTAATTGTCAACGTAGTTTGTCTCACCGAATCGTTTTACAAGACGATTGTAAACCTTTTTCAAGATTTTTAGAGCATCATTAACATCAACATAAAAACCACCATCTTCTGGAATGTTTAATGTCGCACCGCCCATCAATTTGTGGTCAAACTTGATTTGATAAACCTTATCCATAACTTTAAATGTCTTTAAATTGTCAATATCTGTTGTTTCTTAAACTCTATGCAAAGATACAGCCTTTCAGTTTATCTGCCAAAATTTTCAACAGATTTAACTCTTTTTTAACATATCGGTATTTAACAATAAGTTGCCAGAATAAAAAGGAAGATAACTCATCTGTGATATCATTTCCTCATTCCAAGTCAAATCACTTACCTTTGCATAATATACACAAAGTTCAAAGTCACCATCAATTCCTGGCAATGAGGTTGAAACAATATAAGTTTTAATGTCAACACTCTCATCATCAAGTGTGTTTTGAGTTACAACAAACTTCTGTTTATCGTTTTCGTGCTTTTTCCAATCATAAGGCTCAAAATTGTGGAAAACACTTTGCGGTTGCTCTTTGTAACACTTGATTATAAAGTCAACCATTTTTCTGGCAGCAGCTTCATCTTTACAAATATTAAACGAGATAGTTCTGCCATCGTGATAACCCTCTGTAACTACAATATACATAATATATCTTATTCTATTTTCTTCAACTCTTTCTTCTTCTCATCCCATTCATATCCCGCTTCTCGCATCTTGGCAAAGAGCAGGTCACGTTCTTCATTTGTTGCAGGACGCATATATAAAGTGCCACAAAAGCACCAATTTTCTTCACCTAACTCAAAATTACCATTTGGCTTAATGCCACAATATGCGTGTACGGAATATGGATATCCGTTAGAATACCAATCATAATCCAACTCTTTTAGAATTAAGATATGATACTTATTAGCAAGTACATCGCCGGGTTTTGCATCTTTGATATTCCAAATTGGTTCAATAGATTTTAATTCCTTTGTTATCTTGTTCATATCTTTATCGTTTATTTTCTTTATTTCATCAAGCAATTCTTCCTGCAATCCACCTAAAACAGACAGATTTTCCTCTAACTCATCCAGTATTTCTTTCTGTGCCTTGATTGCAGCCTTAACAATAGAAATCTGTTCCTTAATAAGACTCTTGGGATTAGTGCCATAAGTGACATTTCCATTATTGTCAAATAAAATAGACCTATCCTTTGCCCTCTCCACATTTTGGCAACCACATTTACCGAAATCAACATAAATGCTTTTTCGCACATCAAGGGTACTCTTGACAGAGATAACAAGATAACCCTCTCTATGATGCAAACCTTTTCGCACTACAAGCTTGGATAACTTATTGGTGTAAGGACAATAATTGTAGATGAAATCACCCTTGACCAATTCGCCAAA
>Ga0247611_10004198_pt1 | contig 20233 bp, 23 predicted proteins | sample 177DNAGHGhighgp2_FD_192422 | JGI IMG/M metagenome (GOLD analysis project Ga0247611, IMG submission 192422) | Sheep rumen microbial communities from Palmerston North, Manawatu-Wanganui, New Zealand - 1770 DNA GHGhigh gp2 | ecosystem: Host-associated > Mammals > Digestive system > Stomach > Rumen...
TAAACAGTTAACAACTGATTATACAACTGATATTATTGAAACTGTTCCGGAATTCAGTAAATCCAGCCTTGTTGCTGTTCCATTCTCTGCATTCACTTACACTCCAAAAACTTTCTTACTCCAGAATATTGAGAAAGCTGATTTCTTATCTCAAATGGAATCTTTATTAGCGGAAAGGGCTGGAGCATCTGCAGAGGCAATTGGTTTATATGGTATTAAGAAAGCAAGTCCAACATCTCAAGATGGTATGGAATACATGGATGGTTTCTTCAAACTATCAAAAGATATTAAAACTGCTTACGAGGCAATCACCGACCCAGTTGCTAAAAAACAAGCACCAATGGGATACTACACAGACATTAGTACTGCAGCAGCATACATTCCACAATTACAAATGATGCTCACCCAGTACAGTATACAAAAAGGTAATAGATCCAAAGCAGTATTCTATGTATCCAACATGGTATATGGTTTACTCTGTCAAGAAGCTGGTAACAGCAGACAAACCAATCAAGGTGATGCATTATACTTTAATGGTGCAGAATTAACTATTTGGAACACTCCAATTAGAGTTGCAGAAGTTTTAGATAATCCGGAAAATGATTATGGTGAGCAAATCATATTGGCTAACCCTGAATCATTAGTGTTCGGTTTCTTGGATGAAATCACATCTGAAAACACTTATGAACACGCTGAAAAATCTTACTTATCAAGTGTGGATGTATTCTTTGATGTTCTCATCTTATGGAATAAAGATGTGTTAATGGCAAAAGTTGTTACTCCCAGCGGGTCAGGAGATTAATCCTGATGACGAAGGTGGACAGGAAGAAACCACAACCGTAGATATTAATGTTACTGTAACTGATGGTACTAACCCAGTTCAGGGTGCTGTTGTAACTATCGGTGGTAAATCATGTGCTAATGGAACTGGCAGTGAAGGTGGTTGTACTGTGAAAGGTGTAGCTGTTGGTACTGGTGTAGCTGTTAGTGTAACTTGTGATGGATACGAAACATACACTGCTACTGCTGACATTACCACAGAAACAACTACAATGTCAATTACATTAACTGCATCTTAATAAAATTGTGAAGTGATTTAATCACTTACATTTTTTCTATTATTTTTTTTAGGTGGTTAAATTGGAAAGAACTGATATTATAACACAAACATTAAGTAAACTTGATAACTGGGTATTAGATACTCAAATCGAAGAAGATGAGTTAACTGATATGGATTATAATAAATCAGTAACATCTGATGAAATAATCAATACATATAATGATGTTACCAACTACGCCATAAGTTACTTGCAAAGAGAAGATTTTGAAAACATACCAGTTATCGATACTGCATTAATCTTCTGGACTGCAGGAACATTATGGCAAAAGTACAATCAAAATATTAACAATCAACTTGATGAAACTAATCCGAATCCTTTTGGTTATGGTGATAAGCTTGTTATTCAAGCAAAAGAAATGTTAAAACCTTACAAGTCTTATTCATTCCAAGCATATTAAAAATGGTGTTAAAAAAAATGGTGTGAAAAATTATGGGTGCTTGGGAAGAATTAAATACATTAATAGAGGTTGATAATGATTTCTCTGACTTGGATAACATCTTATCCATCAACGATGAATATGGAATATTCGACCCAGTTAAAGAAGAAATTCAAGATTTAAAAAATAAAATCGATGATGGAAGTAAAAGAGGAGTTTATGAACTTGCTAAAAAGAATGTGAGTTATCAGGAAAAATGGATTAATGAAAACTGTAAAAACCCATCAGGTATTTTGGCAACAAGTATTGATTATGAAGGTGGCGATTACAGTTATATTACTGGAACAAGAATCCAACATATTTATCCTATGAGTGTAGAGTATGGAGCGGATATTTATCCAGTAAAAGCAAAAGCTTTAAGATTTCCTGCACCATCTGATTGGGATGGTGATGTTGATGAAGATGGTTTCGTATTTTTGAAAGAGGCACATCCTAAACCTCATCCTTTTGTTGCACCGGCTTATGATGATACAGAGCAGATTGCAGAAGAAATCATGATTCGAGAAATCGGTCACGCCGGTGTGAAATGGGATTAATTCTTTTTTTTTAATTGAGGGGATGATTATTGAATGTTATCTACTGATAGTATTATTTTAGAAATACTAAACGAAGCTAAAATTGATGGTAATAAATTATTAAGTAAATTCAAAATTGGTTATCCTGATAAGAAACTTGCTCAAGAAAACAATTGCATTTTAGTTGCTGTTGTTAGTAGTGAAAATCAGTTGAGTGGTTTTGAGTTTGAGCAGTTTCGTGACCTTGTTGAGATACTTGTTGTTACTAAACATAAGGATAATCGTAAAGCGATTGAGATTATTAAAACTGTTTCTTATGAGATTTGCCGGTTGATATTACTTAATAAAGATAGGTTTCCTAATAAACCTGTTATCAGGAATGTTAATCCTTATTTTGATGTTGATATGATTTTATCTCGTGGTCAGATTATGGTGAATGTTAATACTGAACCGGTTGATTTTGAGATATCAGAGGATACTGTTGATCATGTTTGTAGTTTGATATCTGATAATATTGAAATTGAGTGAGTTGATTAAGAATGGCTTTTGATTATAAGAAAGCATTAGAAGATTATAAATGTCCTTATATGTTTAAAAAAGGTTTAGAATATCATTTTACTGTTAATAAACTTGAACCTAAATCTAAAAAAGAATTTGATAAGATTATTGAGGATTATAAGAAAATAAAGATGGAATGAGGGAAAATATATGGTTGCTGAATATCCAAAAGTGCAAAGTTTTAAAGTTGATAATCCTATTCAACAAAGACCGGGAATGGCTGGTAGGGTTGCTTTAATTGGTGCGTTTAGTAAAGATTTCACAGACCCTATTCTTGTTAATGGTGTTGATGAAGCTTATACTGAATTCGGTAAAGATACTACATTTGATGGTGTTAAATGTATTGAGCCTTTATTTAAGGGTGCATCAAGTATTCTTGGAGTTAATATCACTACAAGAAGTGGGCAAACTGTTGAAAAAGATATTACAACTGCTAAATTAACTGATGCATTGGCAAAGATTAAACATGAAAAGTTTAATACAATTTATATTGCTGGTTTAATTACTGATGCATTTTTACCTATTATTACTGCTTTCTGTGATGAAAGGAGATTAAATAAAATGCCTGTTGGTTTTGGTTATGCTATTAATCGTAGCACATTAGCAGAATATACTACCACCGCAGGATTATTTAAAGATTACAGTTATGGTGGAGTATGTGGTCAACAATTCACTATTGGTGATGCAGATGCACCTTTAAGTCTTATGGAATCTGGTGCTTACTGGACTGGTTTGATTTCCGGTTTGAATGTGGGCAACAGTATGACTAAAAAAATTGTTGATGGTGTAACTGCTGTAACTCCAGAGTATAATTTTGAAGTTGTTGAGGAAGGATATAGTGGATTAAACTTATTACAATTAGGTTTAACTACATTTGAATGTCTTGACAGAGAAAACAGACAATTCGTATGTGTAAACTCTGAACAACCTAATGGATTAGACCTTTATATTAATCGTGTTAGAGATTATGTGCTTACAAAAATGGCTTTGCACAATTATCTTGGTGAAAGAAATAGACCTGCAAGTATTGGTCAAATAGAGCAGGAATTAGATAGGGTTAAAGATGAATGTGTTAACACATTAGATCTATTATCTGACATTGAATATCATGTTGTGAAAAAAGATGCTTCATGTGTTGATGTGTATATTACTAAACTCTTGTTTGCAGGTATTATTACAGAAATTGATGTGTACTTTACAGTTGAGGTGGAATAAGTATGGTTGATTTTAAAGCAGATAAAGAGATTTGGTTATCTAAATCTGAAGATAGTATTGATAATGGTGTTTATCTTGGTCATGGTACAAGCATAAAATTCAGTAGGGAAACTAACACCAAAACAACTGTATGCTTTGATGAAGTATTAACCAACAGTACATCTAATACTGCTTGGAGTATTGATGTTGGTAGGGTTTCTTATGAAGGCATGGCATCTTCAATTGAGATTGAAGATATGTTAGAGTATATGCTTGATAATGATGGTATGATTACTGTTCGTGAAGTTGTCAGACCTAAAGGTGAAGAAGCTTATGTTAAAGTTTCTAACTTCTTTAATTGTAGACTTGATGGTGAAGATTACGAATTGAAACCTGATGATTTTACTGTCAGTAATGTTAAATTTAAGACTGGTAGAAGGGAGAGGAAAAGACCTCAAGTGTTATCCAGTTATGATGAAGCCTAATTTTTTTTGGGTTTCATTATATTATTTTTTTTAAATTTTTTTTCATATAATTTTAGGTTATTTTAGTTACTTTATTTTTATATGAATTTTACACTATATTGTATAAATTTTTTTATTTTATATTGGAAAAAACCATGTTAATTAAAACAATAACAATCACATTACTTTTAATAATATTAATTGTAATGATAAAAAGAATGGAGGGAACATAAAAATGTCCGAAAAAATCGAAGAATTAAAAAAACAAGAAATTGAAGACATTATAACAAATAATGAAAATAACGAAGTATTAGAATTAGAACAATTAATTTTACAAGGTGCAGAATCAAGAATACCAATAATGATTGATTATCCAGTATTCGTAGAAGACCATGTAGAATACAAACCAGTTAGTGCATTCATCAAACCATTGACAAATACTCAATCAAATAAAGCATATGCAATGGGAATAGCCAATAAAAAATCAACACCAAACATTGAATTGGTGAAAATAGGTTTGTATGATAAAAACATGGAACACTTAAAACCAGAACTCGTTGAAAAAATGCCATCAGGAATTATTGATGCAATCTGCAAACAATTGATGGATATCTCCGGTATTAAAATTGATGAAGATGCACAATATAATCTTGTTCGTAAATTAATGGATTTTTAAATATTCATACTGGTGAACTCCGGCAGTTAACAATTAATCATTTAACTGGCGATTATAAAATTAACAATGGAGATTTATCCAGTATGACTCCTTTACAATTATTAGCAGTTTCTTGTATTAGTAATATTATTTTTAACTGGAAAATGGATAATAAATCATTAGCAGTAATGTAGAACAATTTTTAGAATTTATGGTGGAGGAATATGGCAGAGAAGGAAGTAACAATTAAAGTAACCACCGAAGCCGATGCAAGTCAAGTAGAAGATTTAGGTAATGTATTGGATAATGTTAAAGGCAAGGCTGATGAAACTGGTCAGGCATTACAAGAGGCATTTGAAGAAGCGACTGCTCGTGTTGAAGAATTAACCGATGAATTGGCTAACATTGAAATGGGTGAGTCAGATGCTGATTTTGATGAGGTTAGTTCACAGTTATCTGAAGCCGAAGAAGAAGCCGAAAGATTAAATGATGCATTAGGAAATATAAATGGAAGCGGATTAGATGATGCTTCTAATAGTGCAGATAATCTATCCAACGGATTGTCCAATGTATCTGAAAACGCTGATAATTTAAGCAATAGTATGGGCTTGATTGATAGTGCAGTATTAATGGACTTGGCAAATCAAGTAGGACAAATAGGTGACCAAGCGGAAGGCATGGCACAAGATATGAATACTGCAGCTATTACTGTTGGTCAATTAGCAACAAATACGGGTATTGCTGAACCACAATTAGTGTCAATGATTAATGCTATGACTGATGCGGATTTTCCTCATGCAGATGCATTGGCTTATGTTAATGCATTAAATCAAATGGGCGTTAGTGCAGGTAACTTGAGAACAAGTGCTGAAGCGATGGATACCATTAGTGATGCGACTGGTTTAAGTACACAAAAAACAATTAGCTTAACTCAATCTTTAAGAGGATTAGGAATATCTGCAGACAATCTGCCTTCTGCGTTTAATTCAATTGCTTATGCTGAAGCGAATGTTACTGGTGGAGCAGATAGTCTTACAACTGTCTTGAAAAGACAAGCAGGAACACTTAATGAATATGGATTAACTGCAGACCAAACTGTTATTATTTTACAAAGATTATCTGAAAGTGGAGTTCAACAAATGAAGTTGGGTTCTACATTATCTCAAATTTTGAAAGATAATAATGGAGATTTAAGAGCAGTTGAACAACAATTAGGTTTGACTGCAGGTACTCTTCAAAATGCAAGTGATATTACCAAACAGTATGAAGGTAGACTCGAAAGTTTAGCGGATGAAGAAGGACAACATAAAACAATTCTTGATCAGTTAAATGCTGGATGGGAAGATTTGAGTTTGGCGTTGTCACCAGTTATCGAACCTATGATGAGTGTTCTTGGTCTTGTTGGTCAGTTTGGTCAATTTGCCATTTATGCTAATGCTATTGTTACTTTAGCAGAAACATTAGGTATTTTAGAAGAAGGTCAATTGGCTTTAATACCAGTTCAATATGCTGAAGGTACTGCAGGTTGGTTTAGTATAGGTTGGATTGCTTTAGCAATATTGCTTGGTATTGCTTTAGGATTGGCATTAGTTTACTTATGGAATAATAGTGAGCAGTTCCGGAATGGTGTTATTGCTTTAGGTAATGGATTGAAATGGTTAGCCGGAGTTATAGTAAGCAGCATAATGGGTGCGGTTAATCGGTTTAAACAACTTGTTTGGGGTATACCAAAGGCATTAAGTGATTGTTTAAATTGGGCTAATCAAATGATAATGAACCATCCAATTGTTAAAAACATTATCTGGTTGGGTCAACAAATTGCAAAAGTATTTAGTCAAAGAGGTTTGAATCAGCATTCTCCGGGTGACTTGTATAAAGCATTGAAGTTGGATATGGATGCTATGGATGATGAAGTTACTGGTTCTGATTTACCTGTGAAGATGCAAAGACTTGGTGGCAGTTTAAGTGCTAATTTTAATCCAACAGTTGATAATATTAATGACACAAATTTTTCAAATGAAATACTTGCAACTGGATTTGAAAATATGGATAGTCTTGGTAAAAGTGAAGTAAATAATATATTTAATATAGATTACCTTGCTAAAAGAGAGTTTGTTCAAGAAATTATCGACATCATACAAAACGAAGTAAACTGGAACAACAGTACAGCAGGAAGGAGCGTATAGATATTTATGAGTTACAAATTTCTCAAAATATGTGAAAAAGAACTTATCGATGTTGTAAACGATGGACTTGAACTTCATGTCATACAAGATCAAGGTTTAAACATTGAACCTGAAATCGATTTAACTAAAACTCATTTAAACAAAAATACGAAGAATAATAATGCATATAATCATTTTCAATATAATGGTTTTTATGGGTTTATTTTTAATATTGATGTTGAAGTTAAACGAAACGAAACATATAACAATCAATCAGTCATTGATTACTTATATAATTTATATATTAATGCTAAAACAATTTATGTTCGCACATATGGTTTTGTTCAAAATGGAAAATACATTATCACCAGTATGAAAGGAAAACAAGAATTTAAAGACAGTATTGTTTTCAGTTTAGAATTCACAACATTCAGAAATTTAACAGTAATTAAATATGCGAATAACAATATGAGCCTTGCACAAGCAAAAGCAAACGCAAAAAAGAAAACAAAAAAAAGCAGTAGTGTGAACAACGCTTTAAAAAAATGTAAAGTAGCAGAAATGAAATTAAATAAGAAAAACAATTGTTGTTTCCAGTTAAACAGTAAACTATTAAAACTCGGATATTTAAGCAGTAAGACTTGGAAAACAATGACAAAGAAAAAACAAACCAACACATTTACAAAAGACACAAGTAATGCATTGAAAAAATTCCAGAAAAAATACAAAGTAACTGATAAAAACCTTGCACATCATTTAATCGTAAGCGGAACATTAGATAAGAAAACTTTACAAGCATTATGCAAATCATAAGAGAGGATGTTATTATGGTTCTTAATAGGAATAAAATTGAAAAAACATATGAAAATATCAATTTATATAATAATAACTCTCGCATAATAATTAATCGAATTAAAGATGCAACAAAACTCATTTACAATACATGGAAAAGTTACGATACAATAAACTGGCAAAAATACCAAATAAAAGAAACTGATATGCGACAAAAAACCGCAAGTTTCACCAGTAATGTTAATCTGGATTTAACAACAGGTTTATACTGCGTATTAATTAGTAGTGCATTTCATGAAAACTTTAGCGGGATTATCTTAAAAAAAACATTCAACGAAGATACTGGTTTATACGATTATTCCTGTCAAGACTGGAGCAGACAATACCAATCCAAATTTGAATTAATAACAGGGAATATTACAATATACCGTATTCTACAATACTTAATTTCTCGTGGTGGATTACCATTAAAAGGCAAATTAACAAATAAACAATTAAATAATTATAAGAATGTTATAAGTGGTTTATTACCCGCCTATTTATATGACCCTGCTATTTGGAATAATGGTAAAACAAGTAATCCAATGAATGTTAAAAAAAAGATGATTATCAGAGATACAAGTGTTATTGATACAATAAGAGATATTGTGTTTGGAAGCGGTCAATACATTGATATTTATTTTAATGATCATGGAACATTACAATTAAAACCATTCAGCAAAGATGATTGGTTAAGTGGTGGATTGGTTTTAACTACACCTGAAATCATGAAAAGAGAATTCAGTTTCGACACTACCAATATCTTAACTAATGTTGTTGTTAATGGTTCAAATGGGAAATTAGGTAATGTTTTAACAAGTCAAGAGTTAACTGGTTTGAATTTATCTGCTTTCTTCGGTAGTTTAACCGGTAGTGTTGGGAATACCAGTAGTTCCAATACTAATACTAATGTTAAAACAAGTACAAAAACTGTTAGTGTAAAAACAACTAAAAAAGAAGGTACTGGCATTCATGTTTTCATGAACACAGATACAATCAATGGTGTTAGTAGTGATAAAAAACTAATGAATGAAATTGCAAAACATTTAAGGAAAAGAGGATATACTGTTACTGTTGGAGGAGTCGGACCGAGTACACATTACAATGACATCACCAAAGTTAAAAAGAATGGAATCTATTTCACATTATATGGTGGTAGATGTGCAGGAACATTAAAAGAACAAGCATACAGTAATCATTACCATAGCATTTTAAAGAAAAGAAATGCAAGAATGGTGGTGGGTTTTTATCGTAGAAAATTAACCGATGCATGGTTACCGAGAGCTCACGATGATAACTTTAGTCCATCCGGTTTTAGTGGTTGGGATAAACCATATACTCGACTCCGAAATGCTGGTGTTGGTGTTGCACAGGGAAATACTGCAAAAGAAATAGCTGCAATGTTCCCGAATTTTAAAAAGAATAATCCTACTGCAACTGTTACTAAAACTGTAAAGAACACTAAATCAACTGCAAGTAATGATAATTTCTTTAATAATCTTAATCTTGCTAAAGCAAAAGCAAGAGAGGAAATTGATAAATCTGTTAGGGATTTAATGAATCTTAAGATTACTTTGCCTTTAGGTAATCCTATTTTTAAGAATTTACATACTAATATGTTCTTATGGACAGTATTGCCTGATACTTTCCAAGTTGCTAATTTTGGAGAGATTGCTAAAGCATTGAACAGTACAAGTGCAAGATGGAGCGGTTATAATTTAAACAGATGGTATGTTGAAGAGGTTACTATTAATAATAATGGTAAAGATGGAAGTATTGATGTTAAAGTTAATCCTTTCGCAAGTAGCATATCAAAGTATAAAGATAATCGTTTGAAATTTGAATCTGCTTATAGTAATGCTGTTCAAAACAGTAATAAAAATACTTCAACTACAACTAAAAAAGCTGTTAAAACTACCAAGAAAGTAGATATTCCTAAAGCATTGGATGAAGTTGGAAAGTTGATGGAGAAGAAAAAGTATGCGAGATATACTCATTCTGATTATAAAAACTTCGTGAAATATGGTAAAGGTGACTGTTGGGCAGGAGCATATTTCATGGCTTGTCAGTTACAGAAAAGAGGAGTAATTGCAAGAATAATCCAATATGGTACAAGTCAATCAGATGCACACAGGAGTGTGCAGTATAAAGATGCAAAAGGAAAATGGAAAGATTTCCCATACCGAAAATACAAAATACACAGTTGGTTTTGGAATTATAAAAGTAGCGGGAAAGTTATCCCGAATAACTGTCCAAAAAACATATAAATGGAGTTGATTAAAAGTGTTAGAAGTTAATGGATTAGGAACAGATTTTGACTCCTCCTATGAATTTATCGATGGAGATTTAAAACTTGTTAAAAATGAGGATAATCTCATACAAAGTATTATAAACAGATTTAACACTAAATTAGATACTTTAAACTTGTTTTATATTGATTATGGTAGTAAAATATATGGTTTTCTTGGTTGGGTTCATAGTGATGATACATTAGAATTCATCGAATTAGAAATACAAGATGTATTACAACAAGATCCAAGATGTCAAGAAAACACAATAAATGTCAAATATCAAAATCAGAAAATTATTGCAGAGATAACAATCCGGATTACTGATGATATGGATTTAACATTTAATCTTGTAATGAACGAAAATAATAAAATTAGTTTATTAACTAATATGAATGAAGAAGAAAATGAGGAAGAAGAATGACTGCTGTTGATGATGTGAGTTTTTACAATATATTCGGCGAAGAAGTTTCAAGACTTGGTCTTGTGCAACAGATGGTGGATTATTATAGTGAGAAATTAGAAGTTGGTGAAACAAGAGTAACTGATTTCAATGAAGGTTCAGAGATTCGTAATCTCTTGGAAGCTTTTGCAGTAGATATATACAGTTTAATGGAAGACCAATATGAATTATCCAAAATTGCATTCATATCAACTGCTTATGGTGAATGGTTAGATTTACATGGTGAAAATCCTTTAATACAATGTCCTCGTAATCAAGGAACAGAAAGTATAGGTATTGTAACATTTACCATACCTCAAGTTTCAACCGGTGATTTCATCATACCTGAAGGAACAATTGTAGGTACTGAAGAGGGATTAGAATTTGCTACCGATATGGAAGCTTATATTGTAGCAGGAGATACAAGTGTTGATGTAATGTGTACTTGTTTAACTGTTGGAGCAGATGGAAATGTGAAAGCAAATACTATCACTATCATTGATGATGAGTATATTGATGATAGGATAACTGTTAATAATAATGCGGTTTTTTATGATGGTACTGATTATGAAGATGATGACACTTACAGGGAAAGATTATTAAATACTTTGCAAGAATCCAGTTTCGGAAGTTTACCATATTATACTAACCTTGCAGAATCTATTGATGGTGTGCATGATGTATTATTCGTTGATGATGAGGATTATACAAAAAAAATATTAGTTAATGGTACTGTTAAACCAACAAGCGATGAGATTTTATTAAATGTTTTAACAGAGTTCACAGACACTACAAAGATTATTGTTGGGCATAATTTTATTGTGGACAAACCTGCTTATCAGGATGTTGATCTAACTGTTAACTTGGATGTTGAAAACTTACTGGAAGAGGATAGTATTACTGAAGTTATTAATACTTTTTTTAATGGTGGAGTTACAAGTGAATATCTTGAGTTTGATGGTTTAAGTATTGGTGAAGAGTTAACTCGCAGAGAATTATATATGGCTTTAGAGCAGATGGATTGGGTAGTTGATGTGAGAGTTATTGATAATGATACTGAAAATGAATTGTCTACTATTACTCCTAATGCAGATACTGTTTTAAGGTTAGTTGATTTAAGTATTAATCAAACAGAGGTGTAAAGATTGTTTGGTGAGGGTATTATTGACAGGTTGCCTTTACATAGTAAGTTGAATCAATCAAATAATCCTATGAGATTATTATTGATTAATACTGCAGGTGCTTTATTAGATGATTATAATTCTGATTTGGAAAGTTTTTTTGATTCTTGTTTTCTTACAGAAGCTGCAGAGGAATGGTTAAATACTTTAGGTGTTGATTTTAATATTCCTCGTAAGATTGGTGAAAATGATACTGATTATCGTAATCGTATTGTTTATGAGCAAATGGGTCATTTAACCAGTAATTATCTTGTTGATGTTTATAATGTTAAATTATATACTAAAGTGGATGATTTTAATAAAGATAATAATACTTTGGTTTCAGATAATTCTTATATTATGGATAATGGTTTTATGATGCTTACTGATAAGGCAACAAAGGATATTTTAGATAAGAAGTTTGTACTTGGTGAGGAAGTGTTATGGCTAATTCTTTAAGTCCTTTTTTTGATGATGAATTGGTAGTTGAAAATCTTCGTTTGTTTTTTGATTATGAAGTTATGTTTGATTTTGATTTTACGAATATTTTAGGTGCTGTTGTTGATAGAGGAACTGATTTGTATCTGGAGTTTCGTGGTCGGAAGTTTAGTATTGATAAGGTGACTGGTAATGTTAGTGAGGTGACTTAAATTGGCTGGTTTATTGACTGTTGAAGATTATAATAGTGTTAATACAAAGTATGTTAATGAGTATTATGCATTGGATACTTCAAAGATTAGTTTGCAAAGTTTTAAGAATATTAGTTATGATTTTACAATTGTTTCTTATACTGAAGGTTCTTTAAATAGCTATGTTTTTGATATATCTAATAGTTTATGGACTAAAAAATTTTACTGTTTAGACAGTAATGGCAATTATATTAAAGAGTCAGAAATAGGTTATCAGTACAATGATGGGAAACTGTTGATTACTGTAGGTAGTGGAACTGCTGATGCAGGTATTAAACTCGTTTTGTTATTATCTAATTATATCCCTAAATCTGAAAGAATAGAGTATTTAGATGTTAAATTATTATCTGAACCAGTTGTTTATTGTACTCAAAAACAAATAGGTACAGATGGGAGTGAGTATACTCAATTATATTTACCTACAAATGAAGAGGAAGGTATCCCATTCATATATGAAAAAGGCGTTATCGATGATATGATTGTATGTTCAATAATAAAAACAGATCTTGAATTTGATTTAAATACTGATGTTACTGTTGGTATTGTTAATCATGTTCGTTTGAATGTTGATACTGATTATTTGCCTGATGGTGAGTTGGTTGATGAAGATAATTTGGATATTATTGTTAAATATAATGATATTGAAATTCCAGTAATTTACGATAATGATTTGAATGATTATTGTTTTGATTTAGATTTAACCAACAAGATTGATGACAAACCAATAAAAATAACAGTACAAGTAAATGAAATTGATGTAATAACCTCAAATACAATAGAAATTAGTTTAAATTGTAATTATCCATTAGCTTCTAATTTCTCTGAATTACAATCACAACTTACTGCAGGTGCAGAAATTATTGAGTTAACTGATAATTTATCATTTACAAATAATCTGATTATACCTTATGATACTTATATTATCGGTGATGGTTTCAACATTAATTTAAGCAGTTACCAAATAATAATACCAGATAATGTTAATTTAAAATTAAATAATGTTAATTTCACTAATGGACAATCATGTTTCATACAGAAAAATAATACTCAATTAACATTAAACAATTGTAAATTCACAAATGCAAAAATAACAGACAATTATAAGGGAAGTGTAATCTCCAGTAATAGTGAAACAACTAATACAACTGTTACAAATTGTACATTCCATAACTGTCATCATACAATATATACTGGAGGTAATCTTAATATAAGCAACTCTCGTGCATTATATGATGATTGGAACGATAGTGTAGACACAGATTATTCAGCATTTTTAACCGCATGGAATGGAAATATTGAAATAACTGGCAGCACATTTGATATTGATTATCAGAACAAACAGATAACTGATGAAAAAATATTATATGCACAATCATTAATCGGTTTAAGCCGAGAATGTGTTTTCAATGGTTCAAATGCAAGTATAATGGATAATAATAATACATTACCATTTTTCAACAATATATATAATAATAGAAGCCATATTTGGATACCTTATTATTATGAAAGTGTTGAAAGTATTGTTGTTTCAAGTCCGACATCTGGTAATGAAGATAGATCTGTTTGTCATACTATACTTGGTATGGATTGGGTTTTCAAGAATAATGTTCAGGTGACTAATAGGGATAATGCTAATAATATTCGTAAGATTGATTGGAGTGATATTTAATGTATTTTAGTAATGTTGCTAATGAGGAGTTACAGCATTTTCATAAGTCTATTGGTGTTGATTTCAGTATGGGTTTGACTGAAATGTTGGTTTCTGATTTGTTTAAAGTTGAACCTATTACAAGTACTCTTTATCGTGTTTATCCTTTGTTTTATTGTAATGAAATAATTTCAAGCAATAGTGAAGATAAGATATTGGATAATCGTTGTTTGATTGTGAGTAAACAAGAGCATGAAACTTATTTTAGTTTTAAAACTGATAATGTTTCTAATAATGTTGTTGTTATTGATAGCTTATTTAATCTTAAAAGTATTGATGGTAATTTGAGTGAGGATGAGTTTAATAGTATGGTTTATCTTTTACGAAAGAATGGTGTTTTAAATGGTACTATTAATTTTGAAGATGGTTCTTTTGAGGGTGTTTATGGTACTTATCAGTTGAGTAATAATGATGATATTTTAAGGAATGATACTGGTTTTATTGTTACTGATAGGTTGAAATCTAATCCTTTGACAGTTAAACTTGTTAATCCTTTCTTTTTGAATGCTAAATATACTTTAACTTGTACTGTAAGAAGTCTTGTTGGTGCTAATGTAGTTGAGGAAGATAGTGAGGATTTTAAGATTGTTGATACTTTTAGTATAGTGTTGGTTGAAAATCAAGAGAGAATTATTGATTTATCCAGTTATGTTAATGATAGTGTATTAGAGTTTAGTATGAATATGGATATTAGTTTTGATGTTCCAGAGATTGTTAACTTGGATTTTGAATTATCTATTTCTGCAGATAAATCTTTTGTGCCTTTTGGTACATCTTTAAATTTGACAGCAACCTTGACTGGTGAAGATAATGTTCGAGGTTATATTGTTAATTTTTATGAAAATAATTCTTTGATTGGTACTGAAACAACTGATTCTAATGGTGAAGCGTTTTTAGAGTATACTCCAAATAGTTTAGGTAATCATATTTATAGTTGTGAGGTATTGGGTTTAACTGGAAGTGTTAATGTTGAAGTTGGTATGTATGATACCGAATTAAGATTAGTTTCTGATAAATCCATTGCGTTTATTCCAACTACATTTGTTGTTACTGGTAGTTTAAGGAATGAGATTGGTGCTTTAAACAATGCTACTGTTAAATTGTATAATAATAATACTTTGATAGATACAGTAACTACCGAAAATGATGGTAGTTTTAGTTATGAGATAACTGCAAATGCAAATGCGAGTTATAATATTCAAGCAGTATTTGAATCAACTGGTTATAATAATGGATGTGATTCTAATATTGTTACTGTAACTGCAAGAAAATTAAATACAACATTAACATTGAATGTTGATAAATCAACCGTATATTATACCCAAACTTTAACAATCACTGGTGTATTGAAGGATGAATTAGGCAATCCTATACCAAATACATATATTGATTTAATCAATACTCCATCAATGCTTGTAACAGATAATAATGGTGCTTTTTCAAAAACAATTACATTTAATGAATATAAAAGTTATACATATCAAGTAAGTTATAATGGAGATAATAGCCATAATAGTTCTGTAAGTGCCTCTAAAACAGTAACATATCAAAAAGCACCAGTAAACATTAGTATTCTGAATCCAAAATCAGAATATACTGGTGGAGATACATTATTAATCAAAGCATCTTCTAATTACGGAACATATAATCCAAACAAATTAACAATACAGAATCGTGCTGGATATGTTGCAGATATTACAACAAAAGATAGTGATGGTAATTTCGTATGGACAATTCCAAATTCCTTTGCAACAAACACATATAATATGCATTTTCGTGTAGAAGAACAAACCAACTATCAAGAAAAAGCATATGAAACAACCATGTATATTGTTAATAATCCAGTTGATACAATTACATTATCCAAAAGTGGAAATAATCTGATTATTAATTGTAAAAAGAACAATGTAAATGTACCTAACTTAAGCTTGGAAGGTGGAATAGTACATCTGGTTCAATATTCAGCAGAAGCTATATTAACTAATGCTTATGTAACAGACAGCAATGGAAATGTAAACTTTGAAGGAGTAACAATTGGAATGGGAGCAATATATGTAACATTCGCAGGAATAACCAGTAACACCATTACATTCTAAAAAAAAGGTGGATAAAAATTATGGATGAAAATAATAATACTTTAATGGATAGCATAATATCAGGATTAAAAAATGAATTTAACAATAATCCCGCACCCGAAAAATGTACTGTAAAAAAAACATACGAAGATAACAGAGTAGACATTATCCTTGATAATGATACTCCATTATCTTATATTAATTGTCTGGGAGAACCACAAAAAAACAGTAAAGGAGTATTAATATACTTGAATGGGAATTATGATAATCCATTAGTTATAATTGAAACCGATACAAGTGAACCAGTAATCCTTGCATTAGGATTAGGGAAATTCACGATTGGTAATGATGGTGATTTATATGTGGAATTACCTAACAATGTTGAAAACCCATTCAGCATAAATGAAGATGGAAATTTGATAGTTGAAATACCAGATGGAGCAAACAACGATTACCATATAAACGAAAATGGAGATTTAATATTCGACAGGTGGGATATATAAATGACATTCTATAATCTTGGTCATGTAGTAGGAGCAAAAGGAGAAAAAGGTGACAAGGGAGATAAAGGAGAAAAAGGAGATAATGCACCATTATCAAATTTAATCCAATCCCAAAACACCACACAAGCAGTAACTGGAAAAGCAGTAACAACATATGTAAAAAATATTATAGGTAACATTGAAGAGGATATGATGGAGTGAACAATAAAATGGATTTGAAATTAATAATTACAAACCATAAATTAACAAGAACAAAAATAACTGATTATCCAAACAAAAGCAACAATTACCTCAAAATAATAATCGATTTCACAACAAACGATTGGGATAATCTACAAAAATTCATCATACTTCAAAACAACAAATACGAATCATACCAATTCCATTACACAAACAATGGTGTAAAAATCCCATACGATGTTGTAAAAGGAAACTTCTTCTACATTACAGCATATGGAATAAACAATGAAGAAGAAATAAGAATCACAACCAACAAAGTAATGATAACTTTGAATAATAGTGGATTCACCACAGACATCGAAGATTTAACCGATGTACCTAAAGACATATGGGAACAAATATTCACCAGTATAGACAGTAAATCAGATTTAGATCATAAACATAATGTGGATGATATTCTGGATTTTCCAATTTTAAGTAATGTTGCATTGACTGGTAATTATAATGATTTAATAAACAAACCGGATATTAGTAGTAAAGCAGATAAAAGTTATGTAGATGAGTTAATTGGCAATATAAAGGAGGATATGTTATTATGAGTTTAAGCCAAACATACATAAGTAGAAAACAATTAATAGCAGATAATTTAAATACAGTTGGAGTTGCTGATGCAAGTGTAAACGATGGATTAACCACATTAGCCAACAAGATTTTAAATGCATCTGCAACAGCAAATACAAGTTTAACAATCGATGTACCATTAAACCTTGTTTATGGTGATGATTTTAACATAACTGGAATATTAAGTGATAGCAACGGTAATCTTCTTGGCGGTCAAACAGTAAAATTATTAGTCGGTTCAACAGTTGTAGATACAAGTACAACCGATAATGATGGAGAAGTTTCATTCACAAGAAGCCCAGTAAGTATGGGTAATCATAGTTTTCAGTTAGTCTTTGATGGAGTAAGTACTGGTGGTTCTACATATAGTCCTTGTCAATCAAGTATTGTGTCAAGGGTGATTAATAAGGAAACAAGTGTTTTGAATTTAACTAACCCAAGTGGAAGTTTAACTGTTTATACTGATGGTTATTTCACAGTTGCAGGTACTTTGAAAGAAGATGATGGTGTTGCAATGGCTAATAAGAATGTTGTTGTTAGTGATGGAACTAATACTTTAGCAACATTAACTACATCTTCTGATGGAAGTTTTACAGGTAGTGTGAATATTCCTAATGTGGGAAATTATACTTTAACTGTTTCTTATGGTGGTGATACTTATTATACTGGAAGTAGTGTTTCAAGGAGTATTACTGTTAATCCTGTTGAGTTAAATTTTGCATTGACTGATGGTTCAGATATTTTGTCTTATGCTGATGAGCAACAGACACCTAATAGTCAGTATGCTACTTTTACTGCTACTTTTGTTGGTGCTAATATTGTTAATCAAGCTGTTGAATTATATAAGGATAATGTTTTGTGGGATACTTTGTATACTGATAATAATGGTAAGGTGTCTAAAACTTATTATTCACAGGGTGTTGGTGATATTGAGTTTAAGGCTGTTAAGGGTACGTTAGTATCCAAAACATACAGTATCGAAGACTGTTATGCTTATGTAACTTCCACCAGTAATTGGACATCACATACCAATAAAAGCACATCATACTTGTTCAGTCCTTTTGTTTTGCCTACAAATCATCGTATTGAATTCAAACTAAAATCCACTAATGCAGTAAGGGTTGCTTGTGGTGATACCACCCATACGAATAGTGGCGGTTGGTTAGAATGGATTTATGCTTGGTATGTTGATAACCAATACTTATACTATCGTAACTCCAATAATGGTGAAGCAAGCACTACAAGCAGTTATACCAACGATACAACTTCCACATATGCGATTGAGTATAGTGGAACAAGTCTGAAACTGTTCAAGGGAGATACTCAATTGAAATCAGTTACAAGTTATGATACATTGACTTTGACAAGGTATATTCGTTTGAATGCCAATAGAGGAACTGTTGCTAACAATCTTGACTGGATAAAAGTTAAATCAATATCATAATGCTTTAATTAGTAAATCTGATATAGTTACACCGGCACCACTACTATTACAATCTATCTTAACCACATTATTGGTTTGTGATAAAGTTTTAGTCGCACCATCCAATTCAAGAGTGTTATCCCCATTATCATAAGTGTACTTGAATTCTTTGGTTACACCAGTAGCCATTGACCCGAAACTTTGAACACTCCAACTTCCAGTATACTGTCCTAAACCATGTTGTCCGTTACTTGCATTGAATAATCCTAATCCAATTGCATGGGTGTTGTCTCTCCATAAATTCAATGTTCCTACATTGATTGATGTGTTTCTTTTAACTTTAACTGTGGCTTCAAAGTGAGTAGGTAATGTTATGGAGAGATTGGATATTGATAATGCACCACTACGGTATAGTAAAGCATCTGTTATATCGTATGTTTTGGATACAAATATCAAATGTTCGTTACACACAAAATCATAACACTTATAAATCTCAAAGTACAAAAAATAACCTTGCTACCAAAACAACAAGAAAGTGATAAAAAATGTACTTTGAAGAATTTTGTGAAGAAAGAAACCTAAAAAACGAAACAATAAAAGGATACCGAACCACAATCAACCATTACACATCATACTATGATATGACAATGGATGATTTAATAAACGAAGCCATAGATGAAGAAAACGATATACAAATCAGAAAAAGAGAAAGAAGTATAAGAACAAGATTACTACAATTCAGAACACACCTAATGAACGAAACCAACATGAAAACAAGTACAATAAAACACCACATGACACACCTAATAACATTATACACTCATTTTGAAGTAAGCGTTCCAAAATTACCACCAATACAATCAGATGATAAAATCGAAACCACATACTTCGACCTACCAACAAAAAAACAAATCGGAATGGCAATTGACATAGCCGGTAAAAAAATCGGCTCATTAATACTATTCATGGCATCCTCCGGTACAGGGAGAACAGAATGTGCCAACCTAACAATAAAAACATTCATAGATGGATGCAGAGATTACATAACAACAGACAGCGATGACCTAAAAGACATACTCGAAAACTTATACAGCAGCATCGAACCAGTTGTACCAACACTCTATCTCTACCGACAGAAAACCAAAAAGAACTATTACACATTCTGCACACCAGAAGCTGCACACTCAATCATCGAATGGTTACTA
>Ga0247611_10004199_pt1 | contig 20231 bp, 25 predicted proteins | sample 177DNAGHGhighgp2_FD_192422 | JGI IMG/M metagenome (GOLD analysis project Ga0247611, IMG submission 192422) | Sheep rumen microbial communities from Palmerston North, Manawatu-Wanganui, New Zealand - 1770 DNA GHGhigh gp2 | ecosystem: Host-associated > Mammals > Digestive system > Stomach > Rumen...
CACGGCTTAGGACTGTACAAAGTGGTCACATTGCCTCTATACGTTAATTGGTAAACGAGCTGATTTGTAATCAGCTATTCTTGGTTCGAGTCCAGGTGGAGGCGTTAATCAGCCGCTCTACCGAATGTATAAATACAATATGAATGAATTCATTTGTAAATATTGTCGGAAAAGAGTGCAAAAACGCGAATTCTTTGCGCAATCATGAAAGAATGTGCAAACAGAATCCTGAACGTCAAGTTTCTCCATTTGTGAAGCTTAATGCTGAACGAGGAGCTTGGAATAAAGGATTGACTGCAGAAACTGATGAACGTGTAAAGAAATATGGCAAAACTTTTTCTGAACGCTACAAAGGCACAGATGAAGGAAAGCGCATAATGTCGCATCCTCATACAGAGGAATATAAACAGAAAATGCGCGAAATTGCTATTCGCAGACATTTAGGTGGCTGGCATACATCTAAAACGATAAAGTATGATGACAAAACGCTTGATTCAACTTACGAGTTAGAAGTTGCCAAAAGTTTAGATGAAAATTCCATTGAATGGACAAGACCAAATTATTTGATTTGGCAAGATGATGCTGGACGAAAACACAGATACTATCCAGATTTTTATCTTCCAAAATACAATGTTTATCTTGATCCCAAAAATGATTTTCTGATAAATCATGCTACTAAACGTTTCGGTATAACTGATGCAGAAAAGATCAGTAAAGTATCGGAACAAAACAATGTCAAAATTGTCATTTTAGATAAAAATAATTTAAACTGGCAAAACATAAAAAATTTATTATAATATAAACAGAATTTAAGATGCAGACAGCAAACATCTTTAAGCAAATTCCTGTTAAGAATTGAACGCTAAAAACGCATCTTGTCAAGTTTTTCTTTCTTTCTTTTGCCGACAGCTCAGCGTGATCAAAAAGAAAGTCGTTTCAACCGCTCTGTACGGCACAGAACAGGCCATTACACGGGTGATTGGTCACTCGTCCGTTCAACCACGGTGTCAGGACACCGGGCGTCTACACTACGTGAAGGTGTACGGAGTTTGGTAGAAGTCTCCGCTGGAAACTGCCACATGGCTTGTTAAGACGTTTCTGAGCCGATCAATGGGTTTGAGCACCTATTCGAAACGTCATCCACGGGCTATAGCTCAGTCTGGGAGAGCGCTTGATTTGGGATCAAGAGGTCGTTGGTTCGAATCCAACTAGCCCGACTAGGTTTCATAGTTCCAAGGCTGGTATTTAATATACCAGCCTTTTTACGTAAATAAAACTTTTACATAAAAAAGCCTGTTATTTTACACAAGATTTTTATATATTTGTACTATCAAAACAAAAAGGAAGTACAATGACACACAAAGAATTTGAAAAATTCGCTGATGGCTTATCTGATTTGGATAGATTCAACCTGTGTATGCTTATGGTTGATGAAAACATGCTAATTAAGCGCAAAGAAATCTGGAATGCCAACTACGAGAAACTTTCAGAAACTAAAGAATGGCGAGACAAGATGAATGAACGAAATTCATTGCTCGATCTTGGCTTGAATATAACAGTTGAGCAAGCTGTACGTCTAGAAGAACTTGACGAATGGATTGATGACGTCATGACTCCGGAGTACTTCGACTTACTCGTGAAAACATTTAACGAAAGAAAGAAAAACTAAAAAAGGAACTTAAATATGACTATTTCTTCTAAACTCGCAACTGATTTCGTCAAACGCAACTTCGGTGCTTTCCGATTTGACACTAACACTCGTTGGCAGCACTTGACAGCTTACGGAGTTTGTCGATCGTATGTCAGCGTTGGCTGCGCAGATCTTCATTTGTTTGCACTTGACACTGGCTCTACAAGTTGCATGATGATGAGCATGCCAAAATGTCTCAAGCCAACTACGTCTACACTTGACGAAATGCTCAGAAAGATAGAACATGACAACATGGACATGAGCGACTATCTTGGCAACAACAATGTGATGGTTCGTGTCACGACAAATCGCTTGCTTGTACTTGAAAAGCTTATGCTTCGTACGGGCTTGCTCAATCCGACTCCTGGTTTTAGCAAGACGCAGCAGGCATTGTTGAACGAAAGAATCAATCAGCTTGAAGCAGTCGTACATCAGAACTACAACGACTTGATTCTTCAGCTCAACTCTTTGACTGGCATGGTCAACTCGTAAAAAGAAAACACAAATTTACAAACTTGCCTATTTACAAATTCAGGCAAGTTTTTTATATTTGTATTAACAAATTCAACAAGGAACTTTAACATGAAATCAATGACTATTGCAATTGTTGTCAACTACGTCAACACTCATAAAGACTACTTCGGCATCAAGCAAGCAAAGGCTACTTTCTCTGATTGCACAGGTCTTTTCCGAATGTCAAAGCTTTCGACTAAGGAAATGCAGCTTTTCCGCTACTGTGCTTGTGACAGTACAGCAGAAGCATTCTTGCCAAAATCAATCCAGAAAGCTGACTTGAAGACATCGCTCAACAAGACAAAGAGCACAAAGTTCACAGACTTCTTCGACAATATAGAAGACTGGACTTTCATGCGTGTCACTCCGAATCGCATGCTCGTCTTTGATCAGATCATGCAAAACACAATGCCCAAGGAAGAGCAGAAGCCGACAGAAGTCGAAGAATTGCAGGCAAGAATCAAAGAACTTGAAGGACAGATTGCACAATACAAGAAGGCTGAACCTCGAGTTTTGACAAGCTACATGACGCTTGATGATGACCATGTAGTGCACATTGACACTACAAATCCGCTTGGCAAGCTCATCTATCACTACAAGCTCACAACTAACAAGTTCTATGACTTGGATGAAGCAATTGACCACTGCGAAAAAGTTGCTCTTGGTCTCAACACTCTTTGCGCTGAACTCAAACGAGCTAAAGCAAACGGTGCTACTCATTTGACATTCTAAACACTACACAAGCTCTAGAGCAAATCTAGAGCTTTTTTTTGCATTCTTTTAGATGATTGCTACGCAATCATCTTACGAGCAAGCTCGTAAGTTTGTGCTTTTGTACTCTCAGGATACTCCTTCGGTGCAGAAGCACTATGAGCCTAGCCGGAAAGGTCAAGTTCATAGTGCTTCTGCATCTTTTCTTCTCAGAATACTCTTCGTGCGCAGTTAGCGTCTATTCGGGACTTATGAGTATGCTTACGGGTCGGTCATCCTGTACTCCGGCTATATCATACTCTGCCATGGCGGCTAAATGAATCATTTGCTAGATGATTCTTCGATGGTCAATTTTCTACAATGTCAATCTTTCGATAACTTAACAAGACCTGTTAAGATGGACCTGCCTTTTTATCAAATAACCATTGAGTTGGCTAAGATATAATTGCTCAGGGATTTGTGCTGCAGAGCAGCTTATGTAATTTCATGATTATTTATATAATAGCTATGAGCTATTTATACTTTTTTAGTGTAATAAAAATTTTTACAATAAAAAGGTGTTATTTTCTCTAGAATTTTATATATTTGTATTATCAAACCAATCAAGGAGCTTAACTATGGAATCTATCTTTATTGTTGACCACATCGACCACAACGCCGAAGTAGAACAGTACGGCAAAACTTGCAAGTCTCACGATGAAGCTATGGAGCTCTTCGCACAAGCTGTACATGCCTACAATCTTGACGATGAATGGAACGGCCTTGCTGGTGTGGTTCAGGCTTCGGATGATGCTGAAACTCTCGTCATTCGTGAAATCAAGCTGCCTGCATAACTCTGGTTGCTAGTAAATTTAAAATTTTATTGTTCTTCAACAAAAAATTTTTTAAATTATAACTATCAAACCAATCAAAAGGATTTAACAATGTACGATAATTCGTATTCTAAACTTCTTAAAGACATAGCAGCTACAAAGCCGCTTAGTAAGAAAGAAGAAATTTCTCTTTTCGAGCTTTATAGCAAAAATCACAACAAGCTCATCCGTGACAAGATTGTGCAAGCTAATATGCGCTTTGTGCTCAAGACTGCACTTGCCTACAAGAATTCTTCTGTTGAAATGAGTGACATAATCGTTGCTGGTTCAACTGGACTTGTCAAGGCAGTCGAAAGCTTCGATGTTACTCGTGGCCTGCGCTTTATGACTTACGCTCTCTACTGGATTAAGAGCTACATTCACTCAGCAATCGAGCAACATAAGAACTTGATTGCAATCCCGTGGAATCAGGCCAATGCCATCAAGGTTGCTAAGAGCAAATGTCATGGCAATCAGGAAATTGATGCTGAACTCAGAGCAGTCGACAACATCAACAAGAACAAGGTTACATTCGATAGTCCGGTAAGTGGAGATTCGAAGAACACCTTTGCCGACATCATTGCTGATACTAACGGCAACGTCACTGTCGAAACTGACACGGAGCAGCTCATCAATGCACTAACTGCGTGCTTGCCCGAAAATGAAAAGCACGTTCTTTGCGAAACGTACGGTGTAAATACAGACAAACCTCACTCTCTTCGTGAAATTGGTAGCTCTATGGGCTTTAGCCACTCTAGAATCAAGCAGCTTCGTGACCAGGCACTCCGCCGCATCAAGAAGTATACTTCTCCAGAGATGCTGCAGATTTGCAAAGAGCAGGTCGCTGAAATGTAAGAAAATAATTAAACTTTTTTCAACTTACCTATTTACAAGCCGAAAAAATTTAATTAAATTTATAACATCAAACAATTAATCAACAAACTTCAATTCTAATCCAAGAGGAATAACAATATGGAAAACAATCAGAACACTCAGTCCACCATCAACGCCGCTGCTGAAACCGAAATCGTTGCTCAGGCTCCGGTCATTGAAGCCAAGGCCGACTCCAAGCCGAAGCGCGCCTATCACCGCTTGACCCCGGAAGAAAAGGAACAGCGCGCTAAGGAATACGAAGCCTACAAGGCTGGTGTTGCCGAACGCAAGGCCAAGCGCCTCGAAAAGCGCGCCGCTGCCGATGCTGCCTTTACTGCACGCCGCAACGTCGAATTCGACATCTCGGCAATCAAGGCTGCCGCAGCTGACCTCGCTTCTCTCTCTGTGGCTAAGGTCAAGGATGTCCGCGCTAAGATTAACGTGCTTGCAGCAGCTGTCAAGGAAGCAGACAAGCTCATGCATCACCGCGCTGAAGCTACCACTATCACACTCAAGTAATTATCCGGCGTAACAACTAGAGGCTGCCCGACATGGGTGGCCTCTTTTTTATTTTGTTTCTTTTGTAAATAAAAATTTTACAATAAATAGGGTGTTATTTTAGCCAGAATTTTATATATTTGTACTATCAAACCAATCAACCAAAAGGAAAATAAAAAATGACTAAACTTTCTCTCTTTCTCTACGGCGCAGACGCTCTTGACTCTATCAACAGCATCTTCATTGGTATCGGCATCGTCTCAACAATCTTGGGATTCTGCATCATCGCGCTTATTTTTGCTTCTTGGCTCGAAGACGACCTTGAGGATGACCAGGCTGGAGTTTGGTTCCGTAGACACACAGTCGGAGTTATCGTTGGTGTGCTTATCACGTCATTTGGTAGCTTTATTGTATCTGCAGCAATACCTGAAAAGCAAACAATGTACATGATTGCTGGTGTCGAAATGGCGAATGAATTCAGGCAGACTGAAACTGAACACGAATTGTCTGCTGAAATGAAGAATGTACTGCGCGACATTACTGGAATCATTCACAGTTACGCTGTCGATCATGGCGCAAAGGAGGCTAAGTAACATGTCGAACGAAGAACTCTACACTTGCTGTTTCTGTGGTCACAAGTTTCCATTCAAAGAAATGCACAACGCTGCACCTGTGGTAGAAAAAGGCAAATGCTGTGATGCATGCCACAAAGAAAAAGTGCTGCCGTACCGCTTCGGTGTACTTCTTCACAATGTGTACCGCGCTTAACAAAAAATTATTTACACCTCAACCAAAAATTATTAAATTTAAACTATCAAACCAAACAAAGGAAATAACATGGCAAAAGCAAAAATTGGTGATCGCATCGTAATCAAAGGCGTCAAAGGCTTTATGGGCGATGAACCGTCTGCAGTTGATTACATCGGCAAGACTGGAGTTGTTGAAAGCATCGACAATATCGGTCAGCTTCATGGTACTTGGGGAGGACTTTGTCTTTTGCCTGAAGATGACTACGAAGTTCTTGCTGAAGGTGAAACTGTGCATACATTTGATGACTGTGCAACACCTACAACTGTGTATATCTTGCCGAGAGAATTTTACGAATTGCTTGAAGCAGTCTACACTTGCGGTAATGCAAACTGCGACTGTAGTGTAGATGGCCATGGTTTCATCGGATGCTAGCATGGAAAACGGAAAAGAATCTAACTATTTGAGAGACGAGCGCATCTTTGGCACGAACAACGGTGCAACTCTTCGAACAAGAGTCATAAAGAATAAAAAGGCCTACAAAAGAAAAAAGAAAGTAGAGCCTGATGAAGATTGAGATGCTGGTTTATTCCTTGTCCAGCCTCAACATGGTTCGATGAAACTATCCATGGGTTGAGAAAAGTTTCATACCACTGCACGGGAAGTTCCTTGCAGTGGTTTGTTGCATATATACTTCATGGACTATAACTACGTTGAAGTTGACAAGGAATTCTTTCCTACTCGTTGCAAGAATTATGATAAGAATGTAAAGATAGAAATTAGAATGCTCACAGTTGGAGATGCAAAACTCTTGGCTATGATAGACGAGAACAACTCTAGCAACATTCTTTACCAAATTCTTAAGCGTTGCACAAGATTGACAAATCTCAAGCTTGATGACATGTATATTGCTGATAGAGACTACTTGCTCTTTTACTTGCGATCATGCTCATTCATGAAATCTGACCAAGCATTCAAGTTCAAAATCAAGTCTTGTGACAATTGTAAGCAACCAGCTTCATTTGATATAAGATTGGACGATTTGCAACTGGACACTCTGGATGTATTCGAGAAGCAATTTAAAGTTTTTGACAATATAATTATTATCCGTCCACCAAAAATACGAGACGTACAATACAAGTTGAAAGATGCCGAACTGTCCAGACTTTTGACATACACAAACTTAGTAGAAGTATTCGGAAGTGTCGAAGCAGCTATCACAAACGTGCTTCAAATGGATGCAAAAAGTTACGTCTTGTTGAATAACTATGTAGATGCAATGAAATGCGGCATTAGAGAAGAACTTCAAGTCGTATGCCCGAACTGTGGTCATCTAATCAATCTTAAGTGGAGCTTCACAGAGCTCGATTTGCTTGGAACAATCGATATTAGAATCTTGTTGAAATCTATTCTTAGCATTGCAAAATACACAAGCTACCAGGTAAGTGATGACTTACTCTACATCGAATATCAGATGATGGACCAAATCGTTGCTCAAATGATGACAGAAGAAAACAAAGCTTATGAAAAAGCAAATGGCAATATTTTGCTAGGTGGCTAATTTTTTCAAATTTTAATTTTCAAATTTTCAAAACTTTTTTATATTTTAACTATCAAACCAAACAAAAGGATTACACATGAAAATTTCTGAACTTTTTAATCAAATCGAAAAAACAGCTGGCACTTCTGATAAGATGGTGCTCATGCAGAATGCAATGAACACGTCTCTTAGAGACACGCTCATCCAGATTTATGAAGACACTTACGATTCTCACCGTAAGTATGGCGTGCATAAATTCCAGATTCTGCCTATTTACGGCAACAAGACACTTGAAAACGATTACAGTTACTTTCACGAATTGCTTGACAAGCTTGCAAATCGTGAACTTACAGGCAATGCTGCTATTGAAGCCGTTGAAGTAAGAATTGCACAATTCGTCAATGAAGACAAGCCGATTCTTGCTTCTATCTTGAACAAAAAGTTGACAATTGGCTTGAGCAAGACATCGTTCAACAAGTTTCATCAAATTGGCAAAGCAACAGCTTTTGAAGTAACTCTCGCAGTTCATCTCGAAGATGTCAAAGGAGTCAATCCTGTTGACGGTACTTGGTATGCATCAAGAAAGTGCGATGGTATTCGTACAGTAGCAAAGATTACAAAGACTGACGAAGCTACTAACGTAGAATTCATTTCGAGACAAGGCAAGCCCATCACGACTCTTGACAATTGCATTCCTGCTCTTCAGTGGCTTGTACGTGACCTTGACAACGGTGTTTACTATGCTGATGGTGAAGGTTGCATTGTTGATGCAAACGGCGATGAAGATTTCCAGTCTATCTTGAAGGAAATTCGCAGAAAAGACTGGACGATTGCAAATCCTTGCTACCAGTTGTTTGACTTTGTGACAGAAGATGAATTCATGCACAAGACAAAGTCAGCAAATTTCGATGTTCGTTATGCAAATATGCTCAAGATGATTGAAGGTAATACTTTCAAGACTCTGAAAATCTTGAAGCAAGAACTTCTTAAGAGTCAAGCTGATTTTGACCGCTGGGAAGGCTATGTTGCTGCTGGTAACTGGGAAGGTTTCATGCTCAGAAAGAATGAAGAATTCAAGACTGGGCGCATCAAGACTTTGCTCAAGGTGAAGAAATTCAAAGATGCAGAGTACGTCGTAAAAGATGTTGAAATCGATGACATGACAACAGCAGAACCCGGAATCGGCAATGTTACTTACACGGGCGTTAAGTCTCTCATCATCGAACACAAAGGAAATCGTGTGAGCGTCGGGTCGGGATTGACTAAAGAACAGCGCAAAGCATGGTACGCTGACCCGTCGAAGATTATCGGCAAGACTGTGACTGTCAAGTACTTCGAAGAAACACAGAACCAGAACGGAACATGGTCACTAAGATTCCCGGTGCTCAAAGCAGTTTACGAAAATGGGCGTACCGTATAGGCATGATTATATAATATAGAAATGAAATTGAAATCCTGCACTTGTTGCAGGATTTTTTCATTTTATAGCATTTTCCTTTTTGAAATTTTTTAAATTATTCTCAAACAAGGAAGATATCATGACAGAACAAGAAAAAATCGTTCAACAAGCTCAAAAAGAAGAACGTGTACACAATTTCTTATTGATGAAAGATTCTTTGGAAGGCATCCGTGATGATGCACGCAAATACGTAGAAGAATTTGCAAATAAGTATTGCGTGCCAAAATATGTTATTCATGATTACGGTACTTACTCATACGCTTATGAGCCGCGTGTTGACTATGATTTTGACTTTAAAATTTCTGAAACGCTAGAATTCGTGTTCACTTCACACATCAGCTTACTTGAAAATGGCGATGTATGCTACACGTTGAGTGTAAAGATGTTAATGAATGACGATGATGAAGACCCGTTAAGCGGATGCATCGACCTTCATTTCGGTTCATTCGAAAAATACATCGATGCGATGAAACAAGCTTGTGATAAGTGCTACAAGAAATATGTCGAGTTGCATGAAAAGCTGAAGAACCGCTTTTTCTAAAATTTTATCATTTTCCTATTCCAAATTTTTTAAATTATACACATAAACAAAAGGAAATTGAAAATGACTACAAACGAACTTGTAAAATTCTGGACATCAGAACCAGTAGAACAGTTGCTTGCCGAAGCTAATCAGAAAGGGTATCTTAACGTAACTTGCGGCAAAATCAGTTTAGGTGACGAACATCTGCAGCGTTTCCCGTACAAAGCTGAAAATAAAAACGACTTTTACTTTAGTCACGGGTTGCAAAAGATGTTTCAGTTTGTCGATGACGTTGTTCACGACAGGTTCGACTTAATCACACTTTCGGTAGATCAGCTCACAATGCTGCAAAAGTATTTTGGCAAAGACGACACATATTACTCGTTAATGTATCGTTGCGATGAATACGCATGGGAAATGTTTAGCAGTCATCACAATGTTCTATTGTTGCCTGAATATTTCTGCTTTACGATTTCACCGCAATATGATTTGCGTGAAATCAGTAGCGATGATTTCTACGGGTTGCTTTCTGACACTATCGATTTGTGCAAAAACTTTAACGAGCATCCAGAATATCTTGACGTCTTTAAGTCGAACTTAAAAGCAGCACTTAAGCACATGAAAGAACTCGATGAGCTCGGTGCAAAATAATTTCATGCAACAAGTTTCTTAAAAATTTTATCATTTTCCTATTCCAAATTTTTTAAATTATACACATAAACAAAAGGAATGGATATGAACATCAATGCTCGGCATGATTTTTTCGAGTCTGAACCTGTAAAACAGTTGCTCTCAGAATCTTATGAAGCAGGTTACATCTTTTTACAATTTAACGACATCAGATTTTGTGACGAAGATGTAACAGATAGATTGTATAACGCAGATGACAGGTGTTTCGTTGCATATTTGTATGTGCAACGTGCATGTCAATTCATCGATGACGTTGTACACGATCGCTTCGATTTGCATACGCTGAACGATGGACAGTTCAAGCTCTTGCACAGACATTTTATCGAAAAAAACTTATATGTCTCGTTGCTTGGCAAAATCAAAGCGTATTACAATGATGCAACGATGTCCGAATCGATTTACGTGTTGCCTAACTATTTTACACTCACACCTAAACCGAGTTATTATTTCGACGAAATGACTCCTGATGAAGCGTACGTGAAGTTGTGCGATGTCATCGAAATAGCAAAAACATACGCGTTGCTCGAAAAAACAGGCGCTGGTCAAGTCTTTAAGAGCAAGATTGCACAAGTAGCTGATGAGCGTGAGAAGATTAAAGAGTTAAATAAATAAAAATCTTGTTGCCTGAATTTTGAAAATTTTATCATTTTCCTATTCCAAATTTTTTAAATTATACACATAAACAAAAACAAACCAACTCATTCAAAAAGGAAAATACAATGATTGAAATTTCTAATGATACTGTCAAACCCTGGCTCGACAAGATGAATGCACAGGTTGTCAACAAGCTCAATTCTGAAAAAATTGCTAAGTCTAGTGACTGGGTCGCTTTTGGTAGCCAATACGATGCTGTCAAAAACCAGATTGAAGCTACTTACGATTCTGGTAAGGGCTCACTTGTCCGTGTCTGCTACTTTGATTTTCGTGTTTCGGATGATGCACTTCTTGCTCGTGCTGCAATTGAAGATGTGAAGCACAACAGTGCTCGCATCTTGCTCTCTAACACTCGTCGCCACGGCATGATTGACTGTAAGGAACTTGCCGAACGTGACCATGTCGAAGAAAAGAAGCTGTACTGGTACTTCCGTGAACACGCTAAGGAAGCTGGCTATAGTTCTACAGGTCCGATTACTTATTGCTGCACTTCTTCTACTTGGGCTAAGGTACTGCACACAGGAATTGAGCGTGTCTTTGATGTTGGCGAAAAACGTCAGGGCAAGGTTGGCGTAAGTGCTGCCGAATCTGTTGCTAACGCAGAATTCAAACAGCGCATCGACAATGCTCGCAATACTATCGAACTTCTTGATGATACGACTGGCAAGTTGCAGGCTATGCTTGCTAAGTGTAACGGTTACTTCAAGCCGGCTCAGGTAACTTACAAGACTATTGATGCACGTTGCTACACGAACCCGTATAGCAAGACTTTGTTTGCTCAGATTCCTTGTGAAGCACGCATCTTCCTCAATCCTGACAAGTTGAAGTACCGTAACGACGAAACCAGAAAGAACTACGCTCTCATGGTAACGTACAAACTGATGTATGACGAAGAATTCGACAGCGTCACTGTTGGTGACATTACCTACTCTACAGGTGGTTACTACTTTGATGAAGTTGAAGTCGATGTCGGTAGCTCTGGTCAATATGTCGGTACCAAGCTCATGAATGACTTGAGGTCGAGCAGTGTTTTTCCGTCTACTAAGGTGAACTTGGCAGACTTTGAAACTCGCGTTATCGATGTGGCTAGTACTCGTCTTGACAGGCTGTCTAAGCTTGTTGAATTTGCACAAAAGTAATTTTTGTTGCACAGAAAATGAAAAAAATAATGGCTTATGGCCATTATTTTTTTATTTTTATTACATCAACAAGGAAAAAGTATCATGGACAACAAACTTAGAGAACGTTACTACCAAGTCTTCAGAACCACAAACGCACTCGTAAAACTCGAGTACTCAGACTTAATGCGCATCATGGACGAATCGGGTCTTGACGACAAGTTTTGTGAAGAATTCATGGCTAAGCATGACGCTTGGGCAAAAGATATGATAGCACAATATGCTTTGCTCGAACCCAAACTTAAGCAAATGCCTGAAGAACAGCGACGAGCTGCTATTGCTCAATTCAAAGAACGAGTTGAACAAACGATGCCTGCAGTGCCCGAACAAAATGTTGACATCTTTCAGCGTGGCATGCTTGAAGCTATCCAGGCTGAAGCTGACTTGCAACTCTTGAATACCTTGTAACAAGAAATGTGTAAATTTTAACGAAATTCAACTTAGAATTTTTTAAATTATACACATATTCAAAAGGAACATACTTATGGCATTCAGAAGACCTCTTATTATTAGCTGCGTCAAGGACTTGAAGTTGAACTACGACAATCCTGGTGTTCAAACTTACTTTAAAGACTTGCTCAAAATGCTTGACAAGCAACCCATGGGCGCACTTCTTATCCGTCAGGAAGACCCTGATGGACCAGATGGCACATACTCTAACCAGCTCGATACCGATTGCATCACACTTAATGCTAATGATGCCTTCTACAACGAGAAGACTAAGTACCTGACATTGACAAAGAACGGGGTGCTTACACTGTTGCATGAAGGTAGCCACTTTCAGCACCTGTGTGTCGACAAAGGCAAATATACTTGCCCGTGCTTTAAGAAGTGTGACCCAATTGATGTCAAGAACTGTGCAGCTTACGATACGTTGAATCCGCAGACTGGCAAGGTCAACCGTTACATGATGGAATTTGAAGCAGGCTACAGAGCAATCTGTACAGCTATCATGTACGATACGAACCTTGAAGATGAAGTCATGGGTGACAACCTTCGTAACTTGCTCTGTGTTGTGCATAATGTACCTGAAGAACTCACTGCACTGTCTGAACTCATGACAAAGCCAGACATCAACTATGCTTTGTACAACACGATTAGCAACACGACACTTGCTTTTTGTGTTGAAGCTACAAAGGACCATGCGTTCACAGACTTTGTTGACGCTGAAAAGTTTGTCTTTCCGCTTACTCCTAAACAGAAGTTGCTTGCTCGTATGCTAGTTCAAACAGTCAATGAATACTTCGAAAAACCGGACGAAGAAGAAGACTAGTTGCACGCTTTTTGAAAAATTTATGCACCTTACCTTTTGAAATTTTTATATTATACACATCAAACAAGGAAGGTATAACAATGCAAATCAAATTCGTTCATGACATTATGAAACGGTTTGACACGAATTTCGATCGTAACATCGCGTTTCAAGGTACACAACTGCGCACGGTATACAAATATCCGTCAAATGTGCCGTATCTTAATGGCAAAGCCGTAGTTGCTTATTACAGCAACTCGGCTGCTAACATCGACAAGAACGACAACGTCGTGTATGATTACTCTGCACTGTTGACAGCTGAAACAGAAGAACAAGTCAAACACTTCGATGTCACGACGTACACAATCTCCAATCTGACTGTTGAAAAATACGAACAGATTATCCGCAACAATGTTGTAGTATCTGAAAGAATGAAGCAACTTCGTGACGAGTTTGCACTTCTTGCAGAAATTGAAAAAATGTAATGCAGGTAGCATGAGTTTGAAAAATTTTATGTATATTCAACATTGAATTTTTTAAATTATAACTATCTTCAAAACAAGGAGTATTAAATGCTTATTCAATCAGTCGATGAAAAATTCCGTGCGGCTCTTAGCCACATCAGTACTTATGTACCTTATTACCTGCGCTTTTACAGCTTGTTCAAACGTCGAGCTGTAGAAGAAGAAGGTGTTACTCTTCGTGTCAACATGGTTGATGCAGTCAACCCGATTGTCGAATACAACACCAAGTATATCGACCGCATCAACTCTGCTACTTTGGCTCATAATCTTTGCGTTGAAATCAATCGCATCTTGATGCGCCATTGCAGCTCTCGTATGATGCCTGACAAGCAGTTGAACTACAAGGCTAGCAACATTGTTTGCTACGATCCTTGCTTGGTTCCGCTCTTCAAGACGGCACTCGAATCTGTTGACCTCGGTGATGATGTTCCGAACGACGCAAATCCTCGTATTCGTGCTGAACTTCCGCCGGAATACAACCATGACACTGACTGTCAGTTGGAAGTCCTGTACGAAATGCTGGCAAAGAAGCAGAAGGGCCAGGGTCCTAGCGGTGGCAATGCTCCGAACGGTGGTGGCAATCCTCCTCCACAGCCTAATGGTGGCAATAAGCCGAAACGTAACAACAATCAGAATAACAATGATGCTGCAAATGCTGCAAGAGAGCACTTCTACAACAACTCTCCTGCCCAGACTGAAAAATGGGGTGAAAACAGCATTGCAGAAGCTACTATTGCACAGCGTGTAAATACTACTGACGCTTCTCAGTGGGGTGACATGCCGGGTAATCTTCGTGAAAAGATTCTTGCTGCTAACCGCTCTGTTGTTGACCCTCGTCAGGCACTTCGTGACTTTATTGCTACTGCATACAGTGACAACATGGTTGAAACTCGTATGAAGTACAACCGTCGCAACCCGGAATGGTCTGGTATCTTGCCTGGCAAGCGTCATGACCAGCAGTTCCATCTTGGTATCTTTGCGGATGCTTCTGGTTCTATGGGTAGCGATGACATTAAGTTGTGCATTGCAACAGTGAATGACTTCATCAAGTTTGAAGCTGAAGTTGACTTTGCATGGTGGGATTGCAGTTGCGAAATGCCGACTGAAAAACTCAAGCCGATGAGTGAATCCAATGTGACTGGTGGCGGTGGTACTGATCCGAGCTGCATCATCGATCTCATCCACAAGTACAAGCTTCGTTACGATGCGATCATTGTTCTGACAGACTGCGGATTCTGCTGGAGTCGCCCGAAAGAATATCGTGACATCTTCATCATTCGTACTCCGACTGCAGCCGAAGCTCCTAAGTGGGTGGGCAAGCATCAGATGAGCATGAAGAGTCTTCATGAATACCTCGACAAGAAGCACTAAGCTTCTTTTGTTTTTCATTGACTAAGTGTGAGTCTTGCAACAAGAGACTCACACTTTTTATTTTTATCAACCTCAAAAGTTTTTAAATTATACACATCATGGAAAACAAATCAACATTCAAGTTCACCTTCAAATTTAATGGTGGCCTAACTGGTACGATCAAGTACACTGACACACTTATGAACTGCGTAGGTAAGTATGAATCAGACGTCAAGTCTGGCAAGCTGCCTTGCGTTGAAAAGCTTGTAAGCATTAAAAATCTTGCAACAAAGATTTAGAAAATTATACCAACATTCACCATTAAATTTTTTAAATTATAATTGTTCCGGTAAGGAATTTAACTTCACTCTTTCAAAAAGGATAATAAATTATGGCAACACTTGCTGAAATTACTCAAGCTCTTCTCTACGTTCCGTCTCACAAGTCTGTGATGCTCACAGGCTGCCACGGCTGTGGTAAAACTGAATGGGTGCAGAACACTCTTGCAGGCCTTTGGGGTCTCACTCGTATTGTTACTTGGCATCCGGCTCATGCTGCTGATGCTGGTGACGTTACTGGCTTGCCCGAAAAGGTCAAGTCTATCAAGGGTGAACTCGTCACTAGGTTCTGCCCTCCGGAATGGATGATGCAGGACGAACCGGTGCTTCTTCTCATCGACGAAGCTAACCGTGGCCAGAAGTTGGTGCAGAACGCTATCATGCAGCTCACCAATAACGGAACTTATGGTGATGTTCACTTGCCTAAGGGTAGCCGCATCGTGGCTTGCATCAACCCTGATAACTACGGTGACTATCAGGTCGGCACCATGGATGCTGCTCAGAAGTCTCGTTTCATCTGGTTCGACTTCAAGCCCACTGTTCAGGAAACGCTCAGCTACTTCATCAAGAAGGGTGTTAACCAGCGTGTCATCGACTACATTAGTGACCACCCTGTTGACCTTGACTTCGACCACTTCAGTCCGGAACACAAGGACATGATGGAAGCTATCGAAGCTCAGGCTCAGGAAGCTAACCAGCCGGCTGTCTTCCCGAACTGCCGTAACTGGGAATGTGCTGGTGAAGTTGTTGATGCTGCTGAAAAGGACGGTGGCCTTCAGGATCCGTTCAAGCGCAAATGCTTGCTGCTTGCAATTCAGGGTCTCGTTGGTGTCAACATTGCTGCTAACTTCAACGAATACCTCAACCGTGCTCGTGCTCTCAATGCAGACATGGTGCTCACTTCTCCGGTGTTCACTCCTGACTTTGCACAGGCATTTGCTGACATGGATGCTCCTGCAGCTCAGACGTTCTTCGATGGCGTCAAGATTTGGATGGCACAGCATGCCGACAATCTCGAAGAACTGCATGCTCAGAACTTCTTGCATCTCATGGAGAACATGAAGGTTGACATTCAGCGTACTCTTATCCAGGAGTCCATCTTGCCTGCTCAGCGCAAGGGTGAAACTTGGGTAAGCAAGGTGTCTGACCTCTGCCCGGACATCAAGATGTTCTACGTCAGGGCCATCAAGATGGCCAAGACTGCAGGTGCTACGGCATAAGTCAAACAACTGCCCCGCAAGGGGCTTTCATATATTTTGCATGTGCAGGATATATGAAGGCCACTTGCAAGACACATTTTTTATCTTTCTAAACCCTTTAAATTTTTAAATTATACACATAAACAAAAGGAAAGATATTATGGTCACACCAAACATTCTCGAATTACTCGCAACACTCCATACAGCTGGTGTACGAGTTAACTTGCTTAACAACTACGATCCAGCTACTCACACCGTTAAGGCGAATGAATCTCGTCAGACTGTGAGATTCGAACAAGACAAGCCATATTACAAGCTGCCAGAGTATGACATAAGTTCTGCTGGTAACTTGAACATCAAGTTTACTCTTAAGGGTAAAGCTGTTGACATCGTTCACCACAAGTCCTATGAAGCTGTCAACTTCAAGTGCATAAGCATCGTCAAGAACCAGCAGCTCTTCAAGCCAACACTTGACATCTGTCCTGAAGATGCTGACATTGTTCGAGAACTCGGCTTTGAAATAAGCGATGACAATGTCATTGACTTGAGCAAGTTTAGCTTGACTGATGGTATCGATGTCAGTGAATACAAGTTTGCTGATGCAATCGCAGAACGCTACATCTTTGAAGCATTCAAAGACAGAACTCCGCAACAAAAGATGGATTGGAGTACACCTTTTAGCTATGAAGAGAAGCTCCTTCTCGAAAATGGCTACAATGCAAGAACAAAAGTCTGGAATCCGATTATCACGAAGGTGACTAACCGTGTTGGTAACCACAAAACTGACTACATCGGATACGGGTATGTCAATGGCAATAAGAGTATTCCTTACATTGCTAATGTACTCAAGTTCGAACCCAAAGACATGACTCTCACTGCAAGAAGAATCTACGATCTTTGGAAGACTGGTTATAGACCCGAAGACGTTGAATTGAAGGTCAACACTTACAAGTACGCACTGCTCATCAAGAATAAGAAGATGACTACCACTCGTTATCCCATCAAGCGTAACGACATCGAATTCTTAGTGAGCTTCTACAAGTAATTTTTGTATCCTGAATGAGTGAATGCGCCGTAGCTGGAGTAATCTGGCTACGGTGTTTTCTGAAATTTTGTTTACATCGATGTCGAAATTTTTTATATTATAATTGTTCCGGTAAGGAATACACATTCACTCTAAGAAGAAGGAAATAATGGCTACATTAAAGCTCAATACTGAATTTTCTACAAAGAACGATGCATGCTCTTTCATCTCTGGTAAGCCGATGAAGAACAACTACCGTATGGAAGAAATCACGGACAAGTACAACATCATTTTCATCCAGCGTGGAGAAGCTAGCTATCTTCACAAAGGTGAAAAGATTGTGACTGGACTCAACCGTGTCTATGCTGACCGTGTTGAAAGTCTTCGTGCTAATGGTAAGAACTTCGTTCTTGACATCAAGAAACCTGTCGTAATCTTCATTAAAAGCTTGCATGGAAATAACAGGGCACTTGCCTACTACAAATTCCACGGCTTGTTCAAGATTAACAGCGTTTCTTCTGAAGCTGGCAATCTTGACTACACGGTCTTTGCAAAGATTGCAGATGACATCAACATTTAAGCCATAATACCTCCTTTCCCTCCTTGTGGGCAAATGCTCGTGAGGAGGGTTTCCGTCGTTTATTTACACTGCAATTTGCGAGGTCAAGTTGCAATGTAAGTGAATTTTATATCACAATGGTATTTGGAATTTTTTAAATTATAATTGTTCCGGTAAGGAACGGACAGTTAAACTCATTCAAAAGGATATTATCATGGCTAACAAAAAATCTACTCGCAAGTACATCTCTGCAAAAGCTCTCGCTTCTATGATTGAAGAACAGCTTAAGACATCGAATATTGTTGTAATCGAAAACGTTGCTCTTAAGAGCAAAGTAGGTCACGGTAAAAAATTTATTGACCACTATGACCACTTTCCGACTGTTTACGTTGAATACGATAAGTTCAGAAATTGCACAGACGCTGATCCGAGCATTAATATTCAAATCACATTCAGAAACTGCCAATTGTGTGATGCTGATTTTGCAATGATTAGTCACAATGACAGCAATGGCATTAACATTTGGTATGAAAATTGTAGTGTCATGCACTTCGATTACAGAATTAGTCGTGGTATTCGTGACATTTACTTTAACAAGTGCAAGGTGCAAAATTGTAAGTTTAGAGATGTAAACGATTACTATGTTTGTTGTACTCGCACCGAATGTTCGTTTGACGATGATACCACGTGTGAATACTGTGTCTTTGACAATTGCAAAGGCAATTGCATCACTCACTATAATCATGAAAAGTTTATCCATTGCAGATTTGAAAAGTGCAACTTTACAAATTGTGACTTGTCTAGAGTGACTTTCACAGATTGTGAAGCTGATATTATGACTACGGGTTACTATATGGCCTGTCCTGAAAAAGGCGATTACATCGGCTTCAAGAAAGCTTTGATTTTAACTGATGACAAAGGCAAGAATGTAATTACACAGTGTCAGAAACACAAATACACTGGTGCTGTTAATGTCAATTACGTAATCGTCGAACTGAGAATTCCAGCCGATGCTAAACGCTCTTCTGCGACTACTAACAAGTGTCGTGCTAGCAAGGCAACAGTCATCTCTATTACTTCGATTGACGGAAAGAAGAAGTATAAGAAAGCACTTGCTGCACGTGATCGTGTATTTACATACGAAGTAAATAAAACTGTGACACCGTGTAACGGCTTCGATGAAAATCGCTGGCATGAATGTGCACCTGGTATTCACCACTTCCTCACCCGTCGTGAGGCCATCGACTATAAAATTTAAGCCATAATACCTCCTTGAAAGGGTAATCGCCAGCAATGGTGGTTACCCTTTTTGTCAATTTTATATCTTCCTTCATATAGGAATTTTTTAAATTATAATTGTTCCGGAATGGAATACAACAAACAACTTTCAAAAAGGATTTAAAAATGATCAGCATTAACAAAACTCAGAACAAGAACCTCGCATTTGCAAGCATTTCTTCTTTCTCTTCGAAGAACTGCTATTTCCCGTACATTTGCATCGATCCGAATATCAATGCACCAAAGTCTCTCTTCGAACTCATCAAATGTTTCGATAACTTTGTTGATCGTGGCAGTCGCTATTTCAATGTCGCTTTCGACTCCAACAAGAATAAGCTCTATCTTGGCAGACACTACTGTTACTCTCAGCGTGTCGATCTTCTCGAACTTGACATCAAGAACATGACAGAAGAATCTCTTGGCTATTCTATCACTGCCAAGGGTGCTAATTGGGCCGGTACTGTCAAGAAGATGAACGAATTTCATGGCACAGAATATGCCAAGATGTCGGAAGACAAGTCTACTCTCATCATTGACAAGACTGACCATACGGAATTCAAGGCTCTTCTGCAAGTTATTGCTCGTCTCAACACCACAATCAACATGTGTGAACACAATGGCTTGAACAATCACGATGATTACAAGCAGTGTTTGGAACGCTTTGCACAAACTTGTCATGCAGATAACGAAGACATTCAGAAGTTAACTGAACACGCTTATGAAGAAGCTTTAAAGTACTTCAAGAGTGCTCTTGTCAAGACAAAGTTTGTTGAAGACATT
>Ga0247611_10004200_pt1 | contig 20228 bp, 31 predicted proteins | sample 177DNAGHGhighgp2_FD_192422 | JGI IMG/M metagenome (GOLD analysis project Ga0247611, IMG submission 192422) | Sheep rumen microbial communities from Palmerston North, Manawatu-Wanganui, New Zealand - 1770 DNA GHGhigh gp2 | ecosystem: Host-associated > Mammals > Digestive system > Stomach > Rumen...
ACCAACATTTATTAGTATGATAAAACGGTGTTCTAGTGCTGCAGAAGCAACAGATATAGTCTTAAGAGGATATGAAAACGGCGGAGGTGGAACTGGTGGTTTAAGATCCAAACAATCCATGAAAGCATATACATGGTGTAAGAATGTATATATTGCAGATGTCGGAAGAAGAACTTTTGCTGATGGATATATCGGAGCATTAGCTGAAAGAACTGCATGGGCAAATGTTATTCTGAAATAGATGGGATCTGTAAATGTTTCAGATATTGAAAACTTAGGTTCTATTGGAGGATTCGATCAATCTATGGGAGATAATATGATGATTGCTGGTTCAGGTCCTGGTGGAATGTATGTTCAAAATCAATATCCGGTACATATGGAATATGAAACATTTAGTGGACCAGGAGGAAATATATTTGAAATTACCGATAAGAATGCAGTTTCCCAAGCTGCATTTGCTGATCCAGAATCAACAGATAATCGCATAGATATCGCTACAGGTCGTGAAACACATATAAGGATATATTCTACTAACGATTCAAAAATAGTTCTTGATGAGCTGGCTATGCCATTATATCATCAGAAAGATAACTATGCGAATAAAGGTATTAAAGGTGAAAGGGAACGAGATAATACAGCAAGGATTGAAAAAGGATCCGGGAATGCAAATCCTTCCACTAATAAAAATACATCAACAAATAAAAAAGAAGAAAATTCTAAAACAACTGATAAAAAAGAAACAACAAGTGCATAATGGCGAAGTATACTTTAAATATGGTGAGATGCATTTAGCATTTAAGGTCTCATGCTAAACCAAGATCTGCACCGCCACATTTATGTGCAACATATGTAAAACAAGCAATGGCTGCAGGAGGTTTACCATACTTACCAGGAAACGGCGGTGATAATTGGCGAGTTTGTAAAGCTCTTGGATACACACAATATAATCCTGTTGGTGTTAATACAACTCAACGAACACCTACAACTATTGGTCGTTCTCCATTAAATGCTGTTGTAGGAGATATTTGTTGTGTTTATGGCGGAACAACAGTAGGTCATATGTGCATGTATGATGGATGCAGGTGGATTTCTGATTTCTTACAAGATACATGTATTCCATATCGTACATGGTATGGAGCAACTTTTTGGAGATGGATGGATAATGCTGGAGGAACTTTAGGAATTATTTAGGATATTACAGATAATGCATATGGCGGAAGTATGGAAGGACAAATGTCAGCAATGCAAGCTTTATAGAATGCATATCCTGTTCATAGCGAGTATACTACGATATCTGGTACTGGTGGAAATATATTTGAAAGCACTGATTATAATTCTTTAACAACTGTACCTTTAACAGATGCATCTATAAATAAACCATATTATCAAAATAAAAATAGAATTAGGATATATTCTACTAATGATTCAACGATAGTTCTTGATGACTTATCTTTACCATTATACCATTAGAAAGAAGAATGGGCAAACAAGTATGCAACGAAACAGCAAGAAGATGCCATTATAGCCAAAAATGAAGCATTAAAAAATAAACCTGCTGAACCAACTAATAACGAAAATAACTCTTCAACTGCATAATGAGCTACAATAATTTATTAACATATAATGGAATTACATATGTAATTCGTGGATCTGTAAATGATACAGGCGAGTATGATCACTTTTTCTATAAGAAAGATATTATAAACACTTATAATATTATATATGAAGGTTAGAGAGGAACTTTAACAATCACTTATATTGTATATATAGATGAAGAGACAGATTAGATAATAACCAGGGATTTTTATACTTGGTCAATGCGATATGGATATAATTCTCAATCTGGTACATGTTTCAGTTATGAGGATGAAAAAGTAATAGATGATATTATTGAAAATTGCTCATATGAACCGGATACACCTATTAATACAAGCACTGGAGAAGACGATCCTAGCACAGGTTTAATAGGTAATTAGCCAAGTGAACCAACAAATGAAACAGGTTCAGATGAAGATAAGATAGACAGGGATAAAGGGTTATTTGATGACACTATGGGTAATAGGGATGATGAATATATTAGAAGCCAATTACCACTTGGTGCAGATGTTCATGATCCTGATGTTCTCGGAATGCCGTTAGAAGAAGCGGATCCAACTGATATCGGAGAAAACAATCTTTATAATAAAGGTACAACATATCCTATTATCAGAATTAATGACCATTATTTCACATAGGAAGAAATATAGTTGTTTTCCATGGAATGCGGATATTATAAAGATTATACAGAGTATGCTAAGTATAAAATGCCTATTACCGGTTTTTTACCAACAATGCGATTAATTGTAAGGACATAGAATCCTGATTTATTGAAAACAAATCATATTAAACAAGGTGATAGATGTGCAGTTTTCTTTTCCGCAGCTCATTAGTTAATTAAATCCATGAGATGCGATTTCAGGATTACTTCTGCAGTTTCTGATGATATGGATTAGAATCGTTTTACCTATTATACAACATATATTATCAAAGGCGAATTATATATCCCTGATTTAAGAAATGAAGAGTTACGATATAATTTTAATGGTTCATCAAGAGATGCTATGATGGATATTGCGAAACGGTTAAGGTTAAGTTTCTTTTTCTGTGATCCTGAGGATACAGCAGAAGATGTAATGGTTTGGTGTAACTGTAAAACTCCAGAATTGTTTATCCATGATTTAACAACACATGCTTGGAAAAATCCACAATCATTTTTTGAATCATGGATTGATCCACGATACGGTTTATCGTTTTAGAATATAAATCATTTATTAGGAGAAAGCGGTTTAGATGAACCTATTGATGCAACATTATGGATTAATGCTTTTGTAAATCATAGAAATTATATATCTGAATCAGAGAGAGAAAAGATAGATGCAGCACAAGGTAAGATATTGACTAATATTAATGTTGACCCTGAAGCAGCAACTGTATTTCATATCAATTCTTGGAAATACCTTAATAAAGCATAGGAAATATAGGATTTCATGGGACTTAACTGTAAAATGCAATATGAGTCAGTTAATCCAGGTTTAATGACATCTGAAGATAAAAACAAAGAAAGCACAAGTTACAGTGTAGAATACTCAATGTGTATAAACAGAGATAAGTTTGACCCCACTAAAACAGATAATGACTTCTATGTATTATTAGGTCCTGCACGAAATATGACTTATGCTGAATCTGATTCAAGAATGAATGTTTCAGAAACAGAATCATCGAATAAACAAGATCCTGAACAATTAACGAATGAACAATCAGATGGTGATGCTGAAACTATTCTTGAAACTGATGGAAATATGATGACTTCAGGAAATACACATAAATTTTATGATGTCGCTTATGAGCATAATATGAGAAATTTGTTATAGTTGCAAAAACAACAAATACAAGTTCAATTAAACGGTGCAAATATTTCCATAGTTCGCGGAGAGAAAATTCCAGTGTTATTAGCGGATATTGATAAAGCTCATAGTTTATTATATGGAAATAATACTGATGATTTCCAATAGGCTGGAGATAATGGAAAAATGTTAACTATAAACAGAGAAACATTGTCAAATATCATTTATGAAGCTGAATCTGGTTGGTATATAATTGATGGTATAGAATGGGTATATGATGGTCATACAACAAACACTATGGGTACAAATTGGTGTACGAATCTTAAGTTAACACGAAGAGAATGGCCGATTCCAAATAAGACTGTTATTAATAGTGCTGACGATAATAGTAATGCAAAATTCCATGAGGATTTATATTATATTAATACGAATGCCGGTACAATTAAGTTATCAAGACAAGATGCATATAAATATGGATATACAGAAGATGATTTCTTAGGTGTTGAAGCTGGTCTTCCATATGAAGAAGTTAAAGGTGTCGGAAAGTTTGATGATGGAACAACATTATTGGGAAATGTTGAAATAACCGGTACAGCTGGTAACGGAACGAAGTATAAATCGGATGCTTTAAATGCTCCCACACCAACTTCACCAGGTCTTCCAGCAGATAATACATCTGGAGTGCCAGAAGGCGATACTGGGACTTTATATGACTCTAATGGAGCCCAGACAGTTGATGTTACATAGTTTGCCAGAGATTTGTATAATTAGTATATTGTGGATAACGATATAGTCGGTAATACGAATATACCATTAACGGGTCTTAAAGATTATATGAAAGACATTTATCGTTCCATATATGAAGCAGCGGATGGACATGTAAGACTTGTATCTGCTAGAAGATGGGCAGCGGATGAATATGGAAATAAAATTGACGGTAATGCATTTATTAAGAAAAACGGTTATTATAAATGTATGAATGCGATGGGTGATGTCATGTATTTCAAGAAAAATAATTCAAGACATTTATATGGTGAAGCAATCGATTTGATTAATGATGGAATTGATTTCATGGAACTTATGACAAATGTAATAATGAAAAGTCCAGAGGTATTAAAATTAATGTATAATTATGGTGTATCTGCATATATTGAGTAGGCTAAAGATGATACAGGTGTATTGACAAAACATTACCATATTGGTACAGATACTATCAAACAAGCGGAATTCTGGGCAAGTGTTAAAGCAATATTAGGAAATGATAAAATTCCGGGAACATTAATTACATTTTCAAATTATGTTAAGAATAATATTCATGCAGAAGCTGAAATAACACGAATGGATATTGATGAAAATCAATTAGGAGGTTAAAAACAAAAAGATAAATAATAAAAATGAAATTTCATAAACTATAGATATGTTAAGAAGACGTATAATTAATGAGGCAAGAATATAGAGAACTATTGATCCTAAAATTTGGGCATCAATGAGTTCAATGACATCTCGTCTAAGAGCTAATTTAGCTGAAGATGCAAAGCCAAAGCGAACAGATCCAAAAGATGTGCTTATTTAGAAATATGTAGCAGGTTTATTGACAATGAAAGCTTCATGCCCCGAAACAGAAGCAGATATCGATGTTATTAAAGCTTATAAATTATTTGGTCATGCAGTAATTAATGCTGGTGGAACAATGCAAGAAATACAGAAATTGTATGTTGAAAACGGTGGTTCAATTGATTTTGAAATTGACGATACTGCAACTCCTACTCAAGCAGATTATCCATCATATGAAGATGCTGATAAACAACCAGTTAATAATGAACCTGAAGAACTTGATCAAGAACCTGAAGATTTAGATATAGAAGAAGTTGTGCCTCCTTTTGAACCTGATAATCAAGCTCCAGAATCTCCAGAACCAATTAGGGATTATCCATCATATGAAGAAGCAGATAAACAACAAACTCAGCAATTTGCAAGACAACCTGAAACAGAAATAACCGATGAAGAACCTCGTGAAGATCCTGTTGAATTATATATGAGAACAGTTTTCCGTAAAGTCAATAGAGCTGAAGAAGGTGATTTTATTGGTTGGGATGATGATAAAGGAATTGTGTTAACTGATACTGAAGGTATGTCAATCGCTACATGTATTGACAGTAAACGAGAATTTACTGATGGTAAAGCTAGATTCTTATTACCAGGTAGTTTAACTGTAGCAGTTGGTAAACCAGGATGTAGAGGTATGTATACTGATTATTACTTTAAAGCCGTTAAGGACAAATATAACAAAGAAGATCCTCGTTATACAGTAATTCCAGGTAGTAAATATTATTACAGTGAAGGAAATAACGGTAAACAATATACAGATATACTGAAAAGTATTGGAAATAAAGCTGCAGCTGCAACGGCTGAATTAGCAAAACAAGCTATTACGAGTCTAAATATTAATTCTGATGAATTGCAAGCTATTTCTAATTATATTTCTGATTATGCATATTTACCAACATTACCAGAATTAGTAAGTGCCATAGATTATTTGGAACCAGGTTTATACTGGACTTCATCAGTTACAGATAATGGTCGTTCAAATATTATCTATGAAATAAATGATGCAGGTGATAAGTTTATTAAAGGTAATAATGGAAATGATGAAGCAAAAGTTGTTGCATTTATAAAATTCTAAGATAACAAAATAATATAAAAAGAAGAAACTTAAAAATTTAAGTTTCTTCTTTTTTAATTTACTAAAAAACAATGAACATGTTTTCTTTTATTTCCGATATATTTTCATCTACCATCTCTATAATAACTTGATTATTCACATAACCTTTTATTTCATAGATAAATTTCTATGTGTAAAAATTATTATAAAGATGTTCAGCGATAGATTCAAGCTATTCTTCAGTTTTTTTCTTAATCTTATCAATATCGTTAATATCTTCACAGTTAATATATAATCTTTTTATTCTGTTAAGATATATCTCTTTGTTTTCAAAAACATCCATTTGTAAGTAAATATTTTTTAATTAGTTAAGGCAGACTAACAAATAATCTGCCTTAACTATAATATTTATTTAAAATAAATTTTTAGAATCTCTTTGGTCGAATAGAAGAATTTCTTCTCATAATACGGTTTTCATTCAAAGTTCTTCTTCTAGTTATTCTCTGTTTTTCATTCAAAGCTCTTCTTCTAGCTAACTTTTCTCTTTCATTTAAAGTAATAATTCGTTTAGCAGGTTTTTTAATGAAATCCTCTCTTGTATAGAATTTTACTCCTTTTAATGCTTGTTGAGATTCTAATAAACGACCTTTGTTTATAACGACCTACATATCTTCATTAACATCCGCAACTTCCATCTTAGATCTGTCAATGCATTTGTCAATTATTTCTTCAAGCTTATCCTCATTGCTCAAATATGGATAAAGCTCTAAGATTCTATCATCGTTTAACCAGCAGAAAGCTTGTTTATTCTTTGCACTGTCTACTGTAGTTCCAACAAAGTAAAGAATGTTATCAAGAAGCATGGTTTTTTCTGGTCTACCCCAATTCTTAATATTCTTGAGGTCATTGAGGAATTCTTGCTCCTCCTGATTAATAACTTCAACTTCTTTTGCTGCAACTGGTCTCTTATATGCATATGTTAACCAAGACATGAGTTTATTGTCAAGATATTCAATATGACCGTCAGCATCAACAAACAACCAAATTGGATCTGGGGAAGATTTAGGATTAGCGATCTGACGAATAGCGAGTCTATCTTTTCGCTGTTCTCTTTCGATTTTTTTGATATCCTCGTTTTCTCCACCATATACATAGAAACCAGGAGCATTACCGTCGCTCAACGGAATATATTGATTGCCGGTATTTCTTTTTAATCTACGGTTAACACCGACACCGCCATATTTTCTTCTCCAGTCATCTTCTGGATAGTCTTCATCCGCATAACCAAATCCATGGTTAGCTCTTACTCGCTGTTCTGCTTCACCTCTATCGCCATAGAATTTTGCAAATGCCTGATTATCTCTCCAGTTAACAATGAAGCGACCAAGCTTAATAATATGAGTATCACCACTAATATTAAACGGAGCTTGTTTACCTTTACCAGCTAATGCATTTTGATATTTTGGAGAATTCTGGAAGCTGATTAAATGATCTCTAAATTTAGAGTTAGGCAAGCTTTCAATGTATGCTGTTAACTGCTCGTCGTCAGCCGCATTTACACTCATTTGCTTCTTAATCACATGATCATTAATATAACCGATAGAAACAAATGAACCATTAGGAATGACATTCATTGATAAAAATTTATATGGGTTTTTACCAATTTTACGAAGCTGAGTAATTTTAAGTTCGGATTCTAAAATAATATTCATTTTAAATCTATATTTTTATTTTATTTATTCAATTTCATAAACATAAAATTATTTAATCCCGCCTTTATTAAAGTGAGGGTTATCTTTAAGACTATCAATTATATTGATATACTATTCACATGTTTTCTAAAAATTACTTACATCATGCTAATCTAAGTTAAACCATTCATTGATTTGCTGTTTACTTTTATATTTCTTATGTAACATAGTTTCCAATCTAAATGGATAATCAGTAGGTACTGATTCTACAATATGTAATTTATTCGGATTTCCAACTTGCAAACTTTTTAATCTTTTCTATGTTATATTTCTTGTCGCACCTATTTTATAGGTATCTTGAGATGGATCACATATTAAATAAACATAACCTTTCATTATTTGTTAGACTTTTTTATTTTTTTGACTATAAACTATAAAAATTTTTATAGTTTTTATAATGAATATAAACGATGTTGAAATCGATATATTAAACAAATTTAAGAATATCTTACCTTCATTTAGGAAAACCCAAAATAATGTTCGTGTTAATTATATAACGAAATTATACGATTTTCTTCAAGATATATTAGGTGATAGTCTTAATAAAGAATATTCTTTAGAGAAAGATACAGTTATAACACAGTATTTTAGAAAAACTGATGGTATAGTGCTGTCTGATGAAGTCATATATTCATTACATATCCAAATAATCAATAGAATATTTAACTCTTATATCTTTAATAAGTATAATATCCATGATAATTTCAATATTCTATTTGACGATATGTGCCCTTATTATACTTCTAAAGGTGTAGTAAACTTTATAATTAAGAATATATCACATGATATTTCATATAGAGACTCTAGATATACATCTTACGATATAGGCATTGAGAAAAATATCATGTCATTGACTCATGATAGAGACATTAAAGAGATATTTAATAAAGAGTATAAGGATTATATAAATTTATCAGCAGAAGAGTTTACATCTATTAAATCCAAGTATGACTCATTTATAGAAAAAAGTAATGAGTTAATTAGTAATATTAATAAAGAGTTAAAAGGTTTACAAAAGTATTACATATTTTTAAGCTTATAATAATATGAAGAAAATCACAGTATTGACATATGTAGAAATAATATCGAGTCTTGTAGTTGCATATGAAATTAAGAATTTTATGTTTAGAAATTACCTATTTCTATGTAATATAACTAATGTTATCGATGTATTTGAAAAATTTATGCCAGATAACTTTATTATAGATATTACAGATAAACAAGAAGACCTTGATTGGTTGTATAAAGCTACAAATTATAATATTAAAATATACGGTGTATGTGTATCTTTATACGGTGATTATGAATTTTATGAACAGCGAGCTAATCAAGAATTAGTGAAATGGCTTAAAGATAATAAAGAAAAATATAATATAGTATTTTGTTAAGATAAAAATTAAAAATTATATATATGGTAGATTTTATATCAACTTTGTTAGCAGTAGTAGTTACTTTCATTAGCACTTTTATTATATCTGTAATTGTTATAGGTATATTAGCTATCTTTTTCATGTTGTGTTGGAATTATGCTGTGCCGGCTTTGTTCGGTTTAGCAACAGTAAATTATTATCAGTCTTTTTGCTTGTTATTCATTATGAGACTATTCTTTAGCTTCTCAACTATTAGCTCTGAAACAAAAAAGTAAGCAATGCAAAAGATTGTAACATTTAATATAGCAAAGTTTTTATTTACAATAGGGTACAGAGAACAAACAGAACTTCTGTACCTTACTACAAAACCTGGTATAAAAGCTAGAGTAACGAATAACGAAGATAACTCTATAAAGGGTGAAAAAATTTTTTATGAAGGATCACTTGAAAAACGAGATGAATTTTATGGAATAACATATCCATCGTCTCATTGGATTCCAGCCCCGTTTGTATTTGATGCAGTTAAATATATAGACGAAAACTATAATATTAGAATAATTCCAAAATATAACAACGGCTATTATACTTACTTGTTTATTGTAGATAATCAAGTATTATCTAACCTTAAAGATTTTGAACCTACTAAATCATATACAGTTGAGTTATGTTATGAACATGCTATATTAGATATAATGAAATTAGTTGATGATAAACAAATTAAACTATGTTAAGAAAAGCATGAAGGTTAATTAACCTTCATGCTTTTAATTATATTATCTCTTCTATTCTTTATACTAACTCTTTAGAATTTTATTATACATATCTTTATTCTTTAAAATAATGTTATTGTATTTTATCCGTTTAAAATGCTTATTGATATAAACTGATCCTATTCGTTCTACTAAAAACCCTAAAAGCCTTGATTGATATAAAATAGTTGATGAAAGCTTATCATATAAGATTTTATTGTTTTTAATATGATTAACTATGTCATCATATGTATTAAAATGCATAAACTTTAAATACTAATCAATAACTGTACTTATATATTCAACAAATTTACAAAATTCTATACTATTCATTATGAATATATTATTTGTATATAATATTCCTTCATAAGATATTAATTCAGTTTCGCTAATGTTTAATACATTCTGTATAATCTAACGACATATATAGTAATCTCCAATATTATGACATCTATCATATTGCTATAATACATTTCTATTCTATTCTCTTAGCTTTAAAGGAGGGTTTATTAACAAGTCTGTATTATTCATCAACTATGATATGTCAGGTATGTTATCATAAAAATCAAAATATCTTCGATATGAACAAAAACCTACATAATCTGGTAATACCTAAGACTAATAAACATAGTATATTCTTGTGAATTCATTCATAGTTTTATTAAGCTTAGTATATTTTGAATCTTCTTCTAATATATCTAAGTTATAACTATTTTTTAATTCACCTTTTCCACATACTATCTTATATGTTTTGTTATTTGGATATTCATCAAAGTCAGTATATGCAGATATAAAAATATTTAAATTATTTTTCATATGCTAGTAAAATATCACCAGTTTGCTGGATTAGGATCGTATTCACAGTATGGAGGATTTAATAGGTCCTCGACAGTTATTTCCATTCCTGGAGCATATTTGAAATTCGATAACTGATCAGCTACAGACTATAAATCAATCTATGTGCTGATAGGATTAACATGTTTCCAACCTGGTTCTACAGGTAATTTCATATCTCTTGGTTTACACTTGTTATCGTCTTTATGATAAATTAAGTTTGAACCCTCTTCTTTAGGATCTGTTTCTACCTGAACAGTAGTTACTTTATAATGAAAATGTCCCATATTAAATTGCCTTTTTATTATTTATTCAGACTTTATTGCTCATATCTATCTCCAACAGGATAAGTTATCCATCTATCCGGTAACATATTTTTCAAAATATTTGGCTTCGTCCACCATTTATCCGGAAATATGATTTTATGCATATCTTCTCCTATCCAAGCTGCCCACCATGAAAAAGTGCTGTTCGAACCAATAAACCAACCTTTACACTGTGATAGTGCATATAAAGCAATTTCAGCAGAAGATTCATTTATATATTGAACTTTAACATTATCTGGGAACTTTAAGTTATCTTTACACCATTGTATATCATCTGAACTTATTAATACATCTTTACCTTCAAAAAAGTTAGTATATACATCTTGATACCAATCTTTAGTAGGGGATAAAAATAACTTTAGATATTTCTTTTTTAAATAATCCCCACGACGAATAGATATGGCTACAGTATCTGTTAATGACCCGTATTTATCTCTAATATAATTATATTCTTTAGGTCTTATAGATAGAAATTTTTTAGCAAAACTGGTGTCTATATAATACTCATTCTATAAGTAGTTATCTATGAGCACATATTTATTTTTAAATATATTGTCTAAAAACTAATCATCTAATAAATGAAAATCCCTATTATCATCCTTTGATAATAAAGTATAATTGTAGTTACTTGGAACTTCATTTACAAGGCACTTTCCAAAAAAGAATTTAACCTTTTCTAATAAAATAGGATATACAGGGGTTTCTGTATATATTTTAGGATTATAATCATATATTATTTTAAATTCTTTGTTATACTTAACAGCTAACTAATTTGCTCCCAATATTTTAAATAACTAATTACCAAGTCTTCCGTTTCCTATTTTTATAAAAACAGTGCCATCCATTTATAAATAAACTATTTTATTATTTATTAAATTATAGTATAGCTCTTAGCAAAGTCTTCTTCAGCACATCCGTAAACAGTTTCATCTTCTGGATCAACCATTAAATATCCTCCAGATTGTAAATAAAACATATCTGTTTTAAATGGTTTTTTAATAAGAAATATTATATTTTCTGAAACCTTATATGCATACATTGTATATGTAGGTTTATATAAATTATCCTTTACATGTACATATTTTTTATTAAATACTTCTGGAGATACAACCCAAAATCGTCTATCTTCACCGATTCCGACATTATTTAAAACCCAATCTGTTTTATTTGCCCAACTTTCACTTTCAAGATAACCATCAGGATCAATAGATAACACCATTTCATTCTCACCATGAACTGCATTTACATACACATTTTTTCTAACAATATGCTTAATTAAATGATTATCATGTATATATTTCTTTATATCTAATTTAAATGTAAATTTTTGGTCATTATCAAGTGTAAAAACTTTATTATCTATATCTTTATATTTTAACAGCTTTATTGTTCGTTCTTCATTCGCCTCATTTGACATAAAATAAAACCCCATTCCGTGTGGATAACCTTGTAGTTTAACATTCGGTACCTTTTTTACAAAATCTTCATTATTATCCATTATTTAATCGTTCTAATTTTTATATTTTTCATGATATTATTCCATGAGTCAACTTGTTGCTTATTCATGTAAATGCATCGTTTATTATCTTTACCTCGTTTAAGGTTAGCCAATAATATTTTGAAAATACTTTTATAAAGTTCATTTGAACAAAGCTTAATTGTTATTAAGTCCGGAATATATTCTATCCCAATATCAAATAATGTTCCAAGTGTTGGAGGTTGAATACTATTTATATCTACATTATTCTCTATATTGTGCTTTTGCTGTTCCCAGTTAATAATATAGTCGTTAAATAAAGCACATACAGTCTTTACATAATTCGTGGTTATCTTATCTTGATACCTATTATGTTTACAATAATTGATAAAGTCACAAAGGACATATTCATATTGTGATTTTCCCGGCATATTTACTTCTGGACGAATCAATAGAATTTGATAAAGTTTTCCATTACTCTTTAAAATATATCCTTCAGGATCTTTTTCCGCTAATAAGTTTTCACGATCTATTATATCCATGAATAACTTCGTGTAGTTTATTGTTTGTTTCGTATCACCGTTTATATCCTTAAGATTAATATTCTCAAGATTTTTTGATAATTTACGTTTCGCTTTTATACAAAAACTATCTTTCATTTTTAAACTATTAATGAAAACATCTATATCTTGTGATTCATCATTAAATGTTATTCTATCGATTAAGTATCTAATATCTGGTTTATATTTAGTTGACAACGGCATATCATTTGGGAAATAAAACATGGATATATTATATCCGATATGTGATTCAAATAAATCTTTATTTGCTAATCGAATATAATTCCAATCAGTTACCAATTGTCCCCACATACTATTTAAAATCATGTCAACTCTATCGATAATTTTTCCGGAAGACTTTTTAACTGTAATATTTGTTTTTGATGTAATCTCAACTGTTACATAATGTGTATCGATTTTTTCTTCGATTGTACAGTTATTGATGAATTGTCGTATATAGCTGACAGACTTATCTTTTATTTTTTCAATGTTTTTAATCATAATTTAAAATAGTGGATTCATTAAGTTTTCATCGTCTTTTTCTTCCGGATCTAATGCATTCTCTATTATATTAGGCACATATTCTTCATCCTTATCACTTTTTATATTTGCCAAAATATCAGGGTTTGACCATATATCTGTACCGTCATCATAAGAAAACTTTATAATAGAGAAAAAATGATTATCTATTTGAACATCACCAAATTTTGTAATAAGTTCTGCTCGTTTTTCTTCTGACATATCTTCTGTTAATTCATTCAGTAATCTCACAAGAACTTTATAGTTTCTCTTGTTACTTGTAAATTGAACTTTATGATATAAAGTATTTCCAATAAAATCCCTGTTATCTTTTCTGAAATCTGTAGGTAAAAAATATCCTGCTGCTGTTTGTGATTTCCATTTTCCCAAAAATACTTTATCCATTTCAGGTTTTAAGAACATAGAATAATTCTTTACTCCTGTTGATGGATCTTCAGTAAAATGAATATTGATATCAGATGTATTGATTCTCTTTAAAAAAGTATAGTCTTTATATGTCTACATCTGTATAGCTGCTGCATTTATTTGCTCTTGCATCTCTTTTATGAGTGCTGGTGAATAATTTTTCATCATTTTTGTTTTTTATGATTTATTTTATTAATTTTTCTTGTTCTTTTACTGATATCAGTTTAGAATATCGTTTAACATCATCTATCAATTCATCATGAAAGAACTGTTTTAAACTATTGAAGTCTTTTAGTGATATATGATATCGTTTACAATACTCGTTTATACTTTCTTTATCCAAATTATCAGTTTTCTTGGATACAGTTTCGGATGTCTTTTTGGCACCTTTTGTATATATAAAATAAGGCACTTTACCGTATCCTTCTTTTGATACGATAAAATTCCTCCAACTTTTAATTACTTGTGCTCTATTTATATGTATACTATTGAATAATGAACCTTGTAATGGATATTTTATAGATAATGCTCTATTAATGATAAAGAAATTTTTGTCTAATATGACATCAGTAAGTTTATCAAACTAATCCTATTTAGTAAACATCATCTATATAATATCATATGGTCCAATTGCTTTAACTGTTTTATTTGCCATTTTTAACCTTTATTTACATTTATACTATATTTAAAAGTAAAGTTTGCATATTTTAATAATAAATATTATAAATTGTTTTTCAGACACATGAAGAAATTAGCCTATCTTTTTTTATGCATGATTATACTTGGTTCATGTAACTTAACAAAGAAAAACACAAACACAAATGATAATGTTTACGGTGTTTCTGTTTAGACAATGCAACAATTAAGCATTGATACATTCTCCATATATCAAGTTGATTCTATGGTTAAAGTTGATAAACTTCCTAATAAAAATAAATGGGAAACAACATATCTTAAAGATGGAGAAACAAACATAGCTTATGAATATAAGACACTTTATGATAAGTCATCTAAGACAATTTATACAATTAAATATTTGAAAGATAAGAACTTATACGTTGTAAAGAAACGTTCAATATCAACTAAATAAAAATTATAGTGAATAGTAATTAAATGCCACCACTTTCATCTGAAGAAGCTCTCAATAATATATTTAATTTATTAACAACAATGATGGATCAGTTTGCTGAAGCTGATAAAAAGAGAGACGAAGGTAAAACTGAAGATAATGTTTCACAATTAATAAACGGACTTATTAATAATAAGGATAGTAAAGCTGCTGCCAATGCTGGTTAGCAGCTTGAGTCATTGGCCAAAGGCATGAATGAAATATCAAAAATCGACGCAAACCAAATTAAAGCAGTTTCAGCGTCAATCGAAACCATCAACAATGCAATGAATAAATTCACAGTCCCGACTAATACCATAGATGGTGTGGATGATTTCATTGAAGCGATTCAGCAATTAGGTAAAATAGACGGAAACATTGCGAACAACCTTAATCAGTTTATTAGTGGTACAAAAGATAGTTTTGCTTAGATTTCAGACTTAAGCCAGACAGTCAGTAACTTGCATATACAGTCTGACTTATAGGATTCGTTAGATGAATTCACAAACAGCTTCTCAAGTATACAAAATATTGATAGCAGTATACTCGCAGATATTAATGATAAGTTTAATAACTTGTCATAGACCCTTAATGGTATTAATATGCCTTCTGACATCGCTAGGCAGTTAAATCAATTTGCTAAATCAATTAATAGTTTTGAACGAATCGACACACGTTCTTTATCGCAAACAGCGAAACAAGTAGAGAACGCGTCTAAAGTGTTAAACAAGATTAATATCTAGAAAAACACTATAGACGGTATAAATGACTTTATGTCTGCTGCAGAAGGTATTAAAAATATAGATGTATCTACGCTTAAAACGTTAGCTGACCAGATTGGATTAATAGCTAACACCGTTTCTAACTTTAAGGTAGATAAAAACATTAAAGCGAACATTGAACACTTTGTTGACTCAATATCTGACTTAAAAGATATTAATTCCGATTCAGCCGATAGCATTAAAGGTTTGACAGCGAATTTAAAGGATGCGATAACCGGATTAAATACCGTATTATCAAGTATCTCATCTGTAAAAATACCAAAAGATGTTGTTAATGATATCAGCGCAGTTATAGGAACATTCTCAAAATTAGAATCTATTGATGCAGATTCATTTAGCAATATATCTGATAATATCGATACGTTAATGAACAGCTTATCTGATTTAGACATATCAGATGACTTTATTAAAGACGTTGATACTTTATCTAAAGCATTGCAGAAATTATCTGGAACTAACATTGATATTAAGGGACTAGGTAATTTGCCTGAACTAAGTTCAGCATTAAAAGCTATACAAGATATTGGTTCTATCGGTGATAATATAGACAATATTGTAAGCTCAATAGATAATTTAGATAAGATTGATGAAGGTTCAATAGATAAGTTAAAAACTTTCATTCAATCGCTAAAGATCGATAACGCTAAAGAAATTAGAGATAGTGTGACTATTGTTGTATAGACAATTAAAGCTTTGAGTGAAATATCAAAGATAAACACGAAATCGCTGAATCGCTCATTAAATAGGATTAAACCAGAGTTAGCAGATAATATTGTACAGTTTGTCGTAAAGTTAACGAAAGAACTTCAGAAGTATGATACTAAAGAGATTTAGAAAATCATTAAACCTATTAGTGATTTATTTAGAGGACTTAACGCAATAATTTCAACAAATGTATTCAAGATGAAGATAAGCTTGAATCCGTTAAGAGGATTCTTGTTAGGTCGTCAGATAGGAAAGTTTGTTAGGGCGATAAGCAAGTATGTAAATGGTGCTAAGATACCAGAAGATATTAAGCATTTATCCGGTATTTTAGACCCTATTGCTAAATTTGCAGATCCCAATAATAAGTTTTCTATCTGGAAATTAAGAAAGGCATTAAACAAGCGAACAGCAAAAGTAATTGCTAAGTTTTTTATAGCAATCTGTGAAGAGATTAATAATAAGAAAGCTGACTTAAAGGTTGGTATGTACAACATTGAAAAACTTATGGAAACTCTATAGAAGTTCTCTGTTTTCATGGCTGTACACTTTAAGGTTGCGACTATGATGCTAAGCATTTCATCTGCAGAGAAAGTTAATAAGTTCTTACATACATTAGTTGAAGGCAAATGGGATACGAAGAAAGTAGATGCTTTAGGAAAATTTATAAATCGATTGATATTTACGTTTACTGGTGCGTTAGCTGCGATTATAGCTGTAGTTGCGATTGCTCCTATGTCTGCTGTTATCACTGGTTTCGCCGTTATGTACTATGGATTAAAGAGAATTAAGAAATTAATTCTTGATATAACAGATCCAAAAACAGGAATCAAAAAGAAACAGGCAAAGAGTGCATCAGAAGTTCTTAAAAGCGTTTAGGGTGTTATATTTGCGGTTTCAGCGACTATCGGCGGTATAGCGGTAATCAGTGCGTTGTTCGGAATAGAACACGTCATTCTCAGCCTTATCATAACAAGGTTTGCTATAACAGGCATTACAAAGATCATAGCACAGCTTGCTCAGAAAGAGATTTCAGAAAACACTGGAAAATCTGCGAAGACATTCAAAGAAATCAGTTTGTTACTTATGAGTGTAACAGGTGCGATTGTAATATTAACGTTATTATCTAAATTTACGTCGCCTGAAGATATGCTTTTAAGTACAGCTATTCTTGCTATCGCATTCGGAGCTGTTACCGGTATAATTATATGGTTAACGCATAAAATCGGTGAAGAAGATATTGAAACAGCTACAGACGCAATGAAAGATATAAGCCGTATGCTGATGATATTAACAGCTTCGATAGCTATACTTGCGATCGTTAATTTGTTTACTGACAGCATTTGGCCGGCTTTCGGTGTCGTCGCATTGACCGTTGCGTTAATGGCAACGACAGTTGCTGTTCTAAGTCATAAGATTAAAAAGAAAGATTTGGACAGTGCTGTCAAAACCATTCATGCGTTTACGTTAATGGTTTTAGGTATAACCGCATCTATCGCTGTGTTATCATTACTGTTCAATAAATTTGACGACGGCGTGGTATGGCAAGGTCTTGCGATGGTAGCAGTTGTAGTCGGCATGATGGCTGGTATAGTATGGTTCTTATCGAATAAGATTAAAAAGAAAGATTTGTCATAGGCAAGAAAAACGTTAATAACTTTAACTGCATGCCTTGTTATCATATCGCTTGTAACTGAAACGTTATTGATACCAATAGGTAAACATTTGGGAGACGCATTGAAAGGCGCTGTAACTGTTATAGCCATTCTTGGTGTATTGGTTCTTATGACAAAATGGTTAACGACATTTAGAAATAAGAAACTTCAAAACGCATTAACAGCGTTAGCAGTATTAACTGCATGCTTGGCTGTTGTTTCATTAGTGACAAAATTCTTATTAATACCGATTGGTGCTGAAGCTGAACCAGCATTATACGGTGCCGCAGTTACGATAGGTATCGTATTAGCTTTAGTAGGTATATTATATCTCGTTACAAAAATCGACAATAAAGAGTTAAAGCATAGTTTAGTTACATTAGGTGTTTTAACTGCAGAATTGTTAATTATAAGTTTAATCATTAAGACATTACTTATACCTATTGGATATGATGTAACAAATGCGTTCCAAGGTGCACTTGTCGCTGCAGGAGTTGTATTAGCAATGATTGGCATGACATACTTGTTAACTTTAATCGATGATAAGAGTATGAAACATTCTCTGATCACGATGGGTGTGCTTACGGTCATTCTTGTCGCTGTTGCCGCAACGATTAAGTTCTTACTTATCCCTATCGGAGAAAATGCGAAAGACGCGATGTATGGAGCCGGTATTGCTATCGGCGTGGTTTTAGTCATGGTCGGTATGACATTTTTACTGTCTTTGATTAAAAAAGAGGTTCTTGTCAAGAATCTTATAACAATGGCAGCATTAACAGCTATGCTTGTTGTTGTTTCATTAACGACTAAATATTTGTTGATTCCTATCGGTAAAGAAGCAAAAGCTGCGTTATATGGTGCAGGCGTCGCTCTTGGTATTGTTACTGCTATGCTTGGTATGGTATGGCTTATCGGAAACTACATGTCAAAAGCTTCAGAACAGATGAAACTCGGAATGCTTGAAGGCGCTGGATTCTTGGCAATATCCGCAGGAATTTTATGGCTTATCGGTAAAGCTGTTCCACCGTTTGTAGATGTCGCAAGAATGGTCGGCGAAGATCCTGGAAAGATTGCTTTAGGCGGAGCCATAATATTAGCGGCGATAACATGGATTACCGCTTTAATGGTCGGTGTCGGTATGTTATGTGAAAACCCGATGGCTATGCTAGCAGTTGGTATTGGCGCAGCTGTAGTTGCTGCTGCAACAGGTGTTCTTTGGGGAATAGGGAAAATAATGCTAACATTCACGGAAGTAATTGAAGCGATTAAAAATTATGATGCAAAAACTCTTTTACAGTCTGCAAAGGGCATAGGAATACTTCTGGCCGCAATGGGTGAATCATTAGCAGGTGTAATCGCATTAAGTCCATTAGCAACTATCGGAGCTGGTGCAATGATACCATTAAGTGCTGCCGTGTTTGGATTATTTAAGTTATTTACTTATACAGCTAATAATATATTAGAGTTAAATAAGAAAATAACAGTAGACGACATCAAGAAATTCAATGGGCTTATTTACAATAAAGATAAATCAGATGATCCAAACACGTTAATAGGTTCTATTAATAACATAATGGCCGGATTAAAGGGATTAGGTTTCTGGAGAAGCGTATTAACTTCAATCATGTCGCTAATCATAAGACCTATAATCAATACAGTTTCACGGTTCATTGATATTATTCTTAAAGTTGCTACAGCACATTATGTAATTGGTTACGATGATAACGGTAAACCAATATATGAAAAAATTCCTGAAGGTTCATTTGGACGAGCAGCTTCACAAGTCAGCAATGGATTCGCTGAATTCTTGACTAAGGTTAATGAAGGATTTAATGCATTAGATGCAGATGTTAAGGAATCCGGAGCATTATATGCTAAAACATTAAAGCCTATTGTTAAGCTAGTTGGTCAATTCGTAGATATT